>JRHI01000018.1_pt1 | contig 141432 bp, 133 predicted proteins | sample 215371 | NCBI WGS metagenome assembly JRHI01 (sample SAMN02929681, study PRJNA255918) | sediment metagenome | biome: cave system; feature: Ice Cave; material: Sediment; isolation source: sediment from deep within a dark volcanic ice cave with no known source of... ...
GGCCAAATAACTCTGCCCAGGTGGGGCCAGTCGACGATGCCGTTCCTAAGACCTCGGTCAGGGTGGTGAGGCCGAGGATGAGCAGCAGGGTGGCGAGGATGGAGACCGCGGCGACCGCCAGCGGCACCAGGGCGAGGAAGGAGGCGAAGACGAGGGCGAGGACCACGAGCGCGCCGGCGCCGGCGACCAGGGTCTCGAGGAGCACCCCGGGCCCGCTGCTGTCGCCACCGGACTCGAGCGCCTGCAGGCCGGTGGTCGTCACCGTGTCGCCGGGCAGCGCGGTGTGCAGCGCCGCCTGGATCGCGGTGGCCGCGGTGTCGCCGCCGAAGGAGGTGGCGGTGGGCTCGAAGAGCAGGGCGAAGGTCGAGCGCCCGTCCGCGGTGATGAAGCGCTGGTCGCCGGTGGAGGCGAAGTCGACCACCCGCACCGTCGGCTGCGCCCTGCGGGCGGCGTCGAAGCCGGCGGCGATGCTCGAGGCGTCACCCGCCACGGTGTGACCCGCGGGAACGGTGACCACCTCGATGGCGGGGGCCTGGTCTCCACCGCTGCCGAAGGTGGCGATGGTCTGCTTGGCGGTCTCGAAGCCGGGCTGGCCCGGGAGCGAGAAGTCGAAGCTGAGCCGGTTCGACACCGCGCCGGAGGCGATCATGCCGGCGATGAAGATCACACCCCAGGCGGCCATCACCCGTTTGCGGTGATGGAGGACGAACCCGGCGAGCCGGGTCATGAAGGAGGCCGCGGGCTCCGATGCACGTCCTCGACGCTGATTCTTCGCTGCCAACTCTCGTCCCCTGTTCGGTAATAGTTACAGACTGGAACGATGTATAGCAGAAAGATTCCGCCCTGGTAGTATCGGTCCTGTGACGGATGAGCCAGGCGGCGTCGACGATCCCGGGTGCGTCACTCCGGGCGCAGGGGTGGGATTCCTCATCTCCCAGCTCGGCTACCTGATCGGCAACCGGTTCAAGGACCTCCTCGCCCCCCTCGGCATGGAGCCGCGCCAGTTCCTGGTGCTCCGCCACGTCGCCCAGGCCCAGGGCAGCTCGCAGCAGGCGCTCGGCCAGGCGCTGCGCATCCCGCCGAGCCGGATGGTGTCGATCGTCGACTCCCTGGAGCAGCGGGGGCTGGTGGAGCGCCGCGCCAACCCCACCGACCGCCGCGCCCGCGCCCTCCACCTCACCCCTGAGGGCCGGAGCATGCTCGCCCGCACCTTCAGAGTCGCCGTCGAGCACGAGCGCGTGATCTGCGGCGACCTCTCGCCCGAGGAGCGCGAGATGCTGCTCGGGATGCTCCGCCGCCTCACCCTCGCGCGCGAGCTGGTCCCCGGCGTCCACCCCGCCCTGAACGCGGCGGAGGAGGCCGCCTCCTGACACTCTCTGCGCTCACGCGCAGAATGGAGGGGGCCTCCCTCAGGCCATCAGCACCTGGATCGTGAGTCTTCCCCCCTGAGGCTCGGCGGCCGGCCGGTCTGCCAGACTGCCGGGCCATGGAGCAGCCCGCCGCCCCCCGCCGCCCCCACGCGGTCGAGCGCGGCCGCGTCGACGAGTGGCACTGGCTGCGCGATCGCACGGATCCCGCCACCATCGCCCACCTCGAGGCGGAGAACGCGTACACCACCGCCGCCATGGCCCACACCGGGGAGCTGCAGCAGCGGCTCTACGAGGAGATCGTGGGACGGGTGGAGGAGACCGACCAGTCGGCTCCGGTGCCCTGGGGCGGCCACCTCTACTATCACCGGACGGTGGCCGGGCAGCAGTACCCCGTCCACTGCCGCCGCTCGGCGTCGGAGGGTGCGCCCGAGCAGGTGATCCTCGACGAGAACGCGCTCGCCGAGGGCCACGCCTACCTCTCGGTGGGGTCGATGGCGCTCAGCCCCGACCACCGCCTGCTCGCCTACGGCGTCGACCACGACGGCGGCGAGGTCCACACCGTGCGGATCCGCGACCTGGAGAGCGGCGAGGAGCTGCCCGACGTCATCGGGCACACCTACTACGGGCTCGCCTTCGCCTCCGACAACCGCACCCTCCTCTACACCCGCCCCGACCACTCCATGCGCCCGTACCAGGTGTGGCGCCACCGCCTCGGCACCCCGGTCGAGGACGACGTCCTCGTCCTCACCGAGCCCGACGAGCGCTTCTTCGTCTCGGTGGGGCGGAGCAAGAACGGGCGCTTCATCGTGGTCAACCTCGGCAGCCAGATCACCAGCGAGGTCCACCTCCTCGATGCCGCCGACCCGGAGGGCGAGCTGCGGGTGGTCGAGCCGCGGCGCCAGGGCATCGAGTACCTGGTGGCCGACCACGGCGACCGCCTCTTCATCGTGACCAACGACGGGGCCGAGAACTTCCGGCTGATGGAGGCCCCGGTGGCGTCGCCGGGCCGTGCCGGCTGGCGCGAGCTGATCGCGGGCAGCGACGACGTCAAGCTCGACGGCGTCGACGCCTTCGCCCACCACCTCGCCCTCTTCGAGCGCAGCTCGGGCCTGCGCCGGATCCGGGTCATGGACCTCGACACCGGCGGGATCCACGAGATCGAGCACGACGAGCCGGTGTACAGCGCCTGGGGTGGCGAGAACCCGGAGCACGGCACCTCGATGCTGCGCTTCGAGTTCTCCTCGCCGGTGACGCCGCGCTCGACCTACGACTACGACATGCGCACCCGCGAGCGGGTGCTGCGCAAGCGCGTCACCGTCCACGGCCACGCCCCGGCGCGCTACCGCACCCAGCGGGTCTGGGCCACCGCCCCCGACGGGGTGCGGGTGCCGGTCTCGGTGGTCCACCGCGCCGACCTCGCCCTCAACGGCAGCGCCCCCTGCCTCCTCTACGGATACGGTGCCTACGAGATCCCGTCCGACCCGGTGTTCTCCTCCTCGGTGATCAGCCTGCTCGACCGCGGCTTCGTCAGCGCCACCGCCCACGTCCGCGGCGGCGGCGAGATGGGCCGGCGCTGGTACGAGGACGGCAAGCTGCTGCACAAGCGCAACTCCTTCACCGACCTGTGCGCCGCCGCCGAGCACCTGGTGGCCGAGGGCTACACCCGGCCCTCCCGGATGGCGGTGCGCGGCGGCAGCGCCGGCGGCCTGCTCGTCGGCGCGGCGGTCACGATGCGGCCCGACCTCTTCGGCGCGGTGGTCGCCGAGGTGCCCTTCGTCGACGTGGTCACCACCATGCTCGACGAGTCGCTGCCGCTCACCGTGATCGAGTGGGAGGAGTGGGGCGACCCTCACGAGGACGAGTTCTACGAGTACATGCTCTCCTACTCCCCGTACGACAACGTCACCGCGCGCGACTACCCGGCGATGCTGGTGACCGGCGGCCTCAACGACCCCCGGGTGGGCTTCTGGGAGCCGGCCAAGTTCGTCGCCAAGCTGCGGGCGCTGCGCACGGACCACAACCGGCTGCTGCTGAAGATGGAGATGGGCGCCGGCCATGGCGGTCCCTCCGGCCGCTACCAGCGCTGGCGCGACGAGGCCTTCGTCCAGGCCTTCCTCCTCGACACCGTTGGGGTGCCCGGGGGCTGCTGAGCCGCCGCCACTCCGGCCACCGGCATGCGTCGTCGAGCGGAGGTTGCCGGACATTGACACAAGCCTGCCGCGGTCCGCCGTGTTTTCTCACCGGATCAGCGTCGGAACACCCTCAGGCGCTGGGTGGAAATGCCAAGTGTTCGCGGTCGAAAACTGGCGTGGTTGCTGAGGCTTCCACGCGCCCGGCCGGGGTAGCGTTGCAGCGACGAAGTGGGGGGACGTTGCGGAGCCATCCGCACCCGTACCCGCGCGCCGCTGTCCGAGCGACCACGAGGTAGGGCCGATGATGCGCAGAGGGTGGATCACCGACTGGGATCCCAACGACGAGAGCTTCTGGGCAAAGACCGGGCAGTCCGTCGCCCGCCGCAACCTGGTGTTCTCGATCTTCGCGGAGTTCCTCGGCTTCCTGGTGTGGCAGCTGTGGAGCGTGGTGGCCGTCAATCTCAACAAGACCGGATTCCACCTCAGCGTCAGCGAGCTCTTCTGGCTGGTGTCGATCCCCGGGCTGGTCGGCGCCACCATGCGGTTCCCCTACGGCTTCGCGGTTCCCTACCTCGGTGGCCGGAACTGGACGACGATCAGCGCCGCGATGCTGCTGCTCCCGACCATCCTGCTCGGCGTGCTGGTCCAGCATCCGACGACGCCCTTCTGGCTGCTCGCGGTCGCGGCGGGGACGGCCGGCTTCGGCGGCGGCAACTTCGCCTCGAGCATGTCGAACATCAGCTACTTCTATCCGGACAAGCGCAAGGGCTGGGCGCTCGGCCTCAACGCCGCGGGCGGCAACATCGGCGTCGCGGTGGTGCAGCTCGTGGTGCCCGCGGTGATCGGGCTCGGCATCCTCGGCCTGGGGGCCAAGGCGGCGGGCAAGCACGTCAACCTCGCCGCCGGGGGCTTCATCTGGGTCCCGCTGGTGGTCGCCGCGGCGCTGGGCGCCTGGTTCTTCATGGACAACCTCGCGGTTGCGAAGACCTCGGTGCGGGCCCAGGCGCAGATCCTCCGGCGCAAGCACACCTGGTTGATGAGCTGGCTGTACATCGGCACCTTCGGCTCCTTCATCGGCTACTCGGCGGCCTTCCCGCTGCTCATCAAGACCCAGTTCCACGGCGTCAACCCGCTGGCGTTCGCCTTCCTCGGCCCCCTGGTCGGCTCGATCGCTCGGCCCCTCGGCGGCAGGCTCTCCGACCGGGTGGGCGGCTCGGTGGTGACCCTGGTCAACTTCCTCTGCATGATCGGCGCGGTGCTCGGGGTCATCGCCGTTCTCGGCCACAAGACCGCCCCGGGCGCCTTCGCCCTCTTCTTCGGCTTCTTCATGCTGCTGTTCATCACCTCGGGCGTCGGCAACGGCTCGACCTTCCGGATGATCCCGGCGATCTTCCGCGCCGATCGGCTCAAGGCCGCCGAGGGCCAGGGCGCCGAGGCGCTCGCCGCCGCCGATCTGCAGGGTCGCCGGGAGGCGGCCGGCGTGCTCGCCTTCAGCTCCGCGATCGGCGCCTACGGCAGCTTCCTCATCCCCCAGGGCTTCAGCCTCTCGCTCACCCACAGCGGCAGCCTGGTCACCGCGCTGTACGGCTTCATCGGCTTCTACGTCAGCTGCGTGGTGCTGACCTGGACCGTCTACATGCGCCCGGTCAGCGCCCCGGTCCCGGCGCCGTCCGCGGAGCTCGAGCTCGACGGCGTTCCCGTCGAGGTCCCCGTGCTCGCGCGCGTCTAGCCCGCCGGTCATCCACACTCTGTGGGCGCGCGGCTTCCCTCGGGGGGGCCGCGCGCTCGGCGCGAGAAGCTCGCGGACTCCGGTCGGCATCACAAGGGCGTGATGCCCCCACTCATGCACCCCGCCCGAGACGGAGGCCTTGTTGGTCCTTCGTCCGGTGCACCGTGGGGTTGAACAGCCGTATGTCCGGAGACTCATGGAACGCACATCGCTAGCGTAGAGATGCCGAGACCATCAAGGGGGGACATCCGTGCACGGCCTGCGTCCACCGACCAGTGACGTGCGGGCGCCGATCTGAGCGTCCCCACCCACCCGCTGCTCCGGGGACCCCGGTTCCTCCGCCGGAACGCCGACACCTCGAGCGGCGGATGGAGCGCGCTCACCGAGGGCGGTCGTGAGTGGGAGTCGCACTACCGCGACCGCTGGCGGCACGACCGGGTCGTGCGTTCGACCCATGGGGTGAACTGCACCGGCTCCTGCTCCTGGCAGGTGTTCGTCAAGGACGGCATCATCACCTGGGAGACGCAGCAGACCGACTATCCGTCGAACGGCCCGGAGATGCCCGAGTACGAGCCCCGCGGCTGCCCGCGTGGCGCCTCGTTCTCCTGGTACACGTACTCGCCGCTGCGACTCCGCTATCCCTACGTGCGCGGTGTCCTCCTCGACCTCTGGCGGGAGGCGCGCGAGCGGCTCGGCGACCCCGTGGAGGCGTGGGCGGAGGTGGTGGACAACCCGGAGAGCGCCCGGCTCTACCGCTCCCAGCGCGGCAAGGGCGGGTTCGTCCGGGCCTCCTGGGATGACGTCGCCGAGCTGGTGGCCGCGGCCCATGTCCACACCATCCGCCGCTACGGCCCCGACCGCGTCGCCGGCTTCTCGCCGATCCCGGCGATGTCGATGGTGTCGTACGCGGCGGGAACCCGCTTCCTCTCGCTGATCGGCGGCGTCATCCTCAGCTTCTACGACTGGTACGCCGACCTGCCGCCGGCGTCGCCCCAGGTGTGGGGCGATCAGACCGACGTGCCCGAGTCGGGCGACTGGTGGAACGCCGGCTACCTGCTGGTGTGGGGCAGCAACATCCCCATCACCCGCACCCCCGACGCCCACTTCATGACCGAGGCCCGCTATCGCGGTCAGAAGGTGGTGGTGGTCTCCCCCGACTTCTCCGACCACACCAAGTTCGCCGACCACTGGCTGCCCGCCGCTCCCGGAACCGACGGCGCCCTGGCGATGGCGATGGGACATGTGGTGCTCCGCGAGTTCTGGGTGGACCGGCGGGTCCCGTACTTCGAGGACTACGGCAAGCGCTTCACCGACCTGCCCGCGCTGGTCACCCTGGAGCGGCGGGGCGACGCCTGGGTGCCCGACCGCTTCCTCCACGCCGCCGACCTCGGTGACGAGGGCGAGAACGCCGAGTGGAAGACGGCGGTGATCGACTCGCGAACCGGCGCTCCCGTGGTGCCCAACGGCTCGATCGGCTTCCGCTGGGGAGAGGAGGGCACCGGCCGCTGGAACCTCGATCTCGGCGAGGTCGACCCGCTGCTCAGCCTGCTGGGTGCGCACGACGACCTGGTCGCCGTCGACCTCGCCCGCCTCGACGGCGTCGCCGGCGCCGAGGCGGTGCTCCGGCGCGGCGTGCCCGCCAAACGGGTTGGGGACCGGCTGGTCACCACGGTGCTCGACCTCGTCCTCGCCCAGTACGGGGTGGGCCGCGAGGGGCTGCCGGGGAGCTGGCCGGCCGACTGCCTCGACCCGGCCCCCTACACCCCCGCCTGGCAGGAGGACATCACCGGGGTCGACGCCCAGCTGGTGATCAGGATCGCCCGCGAGTTCGCCCGCAACGCCGAGGTCACCGGTGGCCGCTCGATGATCGTCATGGGCGCGGGGACCAACCACTGGTACCACTCCGACCTCATCTACCGCTCCATGCTCAACCTGCTGCTGCTCTGCGGCTGCCAGGGGGTGAACGGCGGCGGCTGGGCGCACTATGTCGGCCAGGAGAAAGTGCGCCCCATCACCGGCTGGGCCACGGTGGCCTTCGCCGCCGACTGGGTGCGGCCCTCGCGCCAGCAGGCGGCGACGCCCTACTGGTACCTGGCCACCGATCAGTGGCGTTACGAGGACCTCACCCCCGCACAGCACGCCACCCCGCTGAGCCGGGGCCTGTTCACCGGAAAGCACACCGCCGACCTCTACGCGCTGGCCTCCCGGTTGGGCTGGATGCCGTCGTTTCCCAGCTTCGACCGCAGCAGCCTCGACCTCTGCGACGAGGCCCGTGCCGCCGGCGTCGAGGTCGCCGACCACGTCGTCTCCGAGCTCCGCGACCGCCGGCTGCGCTTCGCCGCCGAGGACCCCGACGCGCCGCAGAACTGGCCGCGGGTGCTCACCATGTGGCGCGCCAACCTGCTCGGCTCGTCGGGCAAGGGGCACGAGTACGTGCTCAAGCACCTGCTCGGGGTCGAGGACACGGCGGTGCGCGACGAGGAGGTCTGCGACTGGGCCCGTCCCCAGGACGTGGAGTGGCGGACCCCGGCGCCCGAGGGCAAGCTCGACCTGCTGGTCACCCTCGACTTCCGGATGAGCGGTTCCTGCCTCTTCTCCGACGTGGTCCTGCCCGCGGCCACCTGGTACGAGAAGCACGACCTCTCGACCACCGACCTCCACCCCTTCGTCCACTCCTTCAACCCGGCGATCGACCCGCCGTGGGAGACCAGGACCGACTGGGACATCTTCAACACGGTGGCGCGCGCCTTCAGCCGGCTGGCGAAGCGGCACCTCGGGGTGCGCGAGGACGTGGTCGCGGCGCCGCTGCTCCACGACACCCCCGACGAACTCGCCCAGCCGTCCGGGCAGGTGCTCGACTGGCGCGCCGGCGAGTGCGAGCCGGTGCCGGGCCGCACCATGCCCCGGCTGGTGGTGGTCGAGCGCGACTACGGCGCCGTCGCCGAGCGGATGAACGCGCTGGGGCCGCTGGTCGAGCAGCGGGGCATCGGCGTCAAGGGGCTCAGCTGGCGGCCCGAGGCCGAGGTCGAGTGGCTGCGGCAGAAGAACGGCACCGTCCGCGGCGGAGCCGGCGACGGCCGGCCGGCGCTGCTCCGAGACGAGCACATGTGCGAGGCCATCCTGGCGCTGAGCGGCGCCACCAACGGGGGCCTCGCGGTCGAGGGGTTCCGCGCCCTCGAGGAGCGCACCGGCGTCCGCCTCGCCGATCTCGCCGCCGAGCGGGAGGCCGACCGGATCACCTTCGCCGACACCCAGGGGCAACCCCGCAAGGTGATCACCTCGCCGGAGTGGTCGGGGATCGAGTCCCGCGACCGCCGCTACTCGCCGTTCACCGTCAACGTCGAGCGCGGCGTCCCCTGGCGCACCCTCACCGGCCGCCAGCAGCTCTACGTGGACCACCAGTGGATGCTCGAGTACGGCGAGGGGCTGGCGACCTACCGGCCGCCGCTCACCTCGCTGCCCGCCGCCCCCGGTCCCGGGGGGAAGCCCGGCGAGGTGGAGATCACGCTCCGCTACCTCACCCCCCACTCGAAGTGGTCGATCCACAGCACCTATCAGGACAACCTGCACATGCTCACCCTCTTCCGGGGCGGCCCGGTGATCTGGATGAGCCCCCAGGACGCCGCCGCCATCGGGGTGCGCGACAACGACTGGATCGAGGCCTACAACGGCAACGGTGCGGTGGCCAGCCGGGCGGTGGTGTCGCACCGCATCCCGGCCGGGACCTGCCTGATGTACCACGCCCAGGACCGGCACCTCAACGTGCCCATCTCCGAGACCTCGGGCACCCGCGGCGGCACCCACAACTCGCTGACCCGCATCCGCATGAAGCCCACCCATCTCATCGGCGGCTACGCCCAGCTCTCCTACGGCTTCAACTACTACGGTCCCTGCGGCTCGCAGCGTGATCAGCTGACGGTGATCCGCAAACGGCGCGGCGCGGTGGAGTACTGATGCGGGTGCGCGCCCAGGTGGGCATGGTGATGAACCTCGACAAGTGCATCGGCTGCCACACCTGCAGCGTCACCTGCAAGAACGTCTGGACCAACCGTCCCGGCGCCGAGTACATGTGGTTCAACGACGTCGAGACCAAGCCCGGCGTCGGCTACCCGCGCGAGTGGGAGTCGCGGGAGCGCTGGAAGGGGGGCTGGGACCTCACCCGCACCGGCCGGCTGCGGCTGCGCGCCGGCGGCCGGCTGCGCAAGCTGCTCACCCTCTTCTCCAACCCCGACCTGCCCAGCATCGACGACTACTACGAGCCCTGGACCTACGACTACGAGACCCTCACCACCGCCCGGCGGTCGCCGCGACAGCCGGTGGCGCGCCCCCGCTCGCAGCTGAGCGGCAAGCCGATGGAGATCCGCTGGGGACCGAACTGGGAGGACGACCTGGCGGGCTCGACGGAGACCTCGGCGCTCGACCCCAATGGGCGCGACGTGCCCGGGTGGGACGAGGAGGCGGTGCGGCTCGCCTACGAGCGCACCTTCATGATGTACCTGCCGCGGATCTGCGAGCACTGCCTCAATCCCTCATGCGTCGCCTCCTGCCCGTCGGGGGCGATGTACAAGCGCGCCGAGGACGGCATCGTCCTGGTCGACCAGGACCGCTGCCGTGGCTGGCGGATGTGCGTCTCCGGCTGTCCGTACAAGAAGGTCTACTTCAACCACGTCTCGGGCAAGGCGGAGAAGTGCACCCTCTGCTACCCGCGGATCGAGAACGGCCAGCCGACGATCTGCTCCGAGACCTGCGTCGGCCGGATCCGCTACCTCGGCATCGTCCTCTACGACGCCGACCGGGTGCGCGAGGCGGCCTCGGTGCGCGACGAGCAGCGCCTGCTCGACGCCCAGCTCTCCGTCTTCCTCGACCCCGATGACCCGGCGGTGCAGGCGCAGGCGCGGCGCGACGGCATTCCCGACGACTGGATGGAGGCGGCCCGGCGATCGCCGGTGTACGCGCTGGCGGTGCGCTTCGGGGTCGCGCTCCCGCTCCACCCGGAGTACCGCACCCTGCCCATGGTCTGGTACGTGCCACCGCTCTCGCCGGTTCTCGAGGCGGTGGGTGGCGGCGAGGCCAGTGCCGAGGCCGACGCCGACGACGTCTTCGCCGCCATCGAGAAGATGCGCATTCCCGTCCGCTACCTCGCCAACCTGCTGAGCGCAGGTGACGAGGCGGTGATCCGCACCGTGCTGGGGCGGCTGGTGGCGATGCGCGCGTACATGCGGACGGTGACCGTCATGAGGCGTCCCGACGTCTCGTTGGCCCACGCCGTGGGGATGAGCGCCGCCGAGATGGAGGAGATGTTCCGGCTGCTCGCCATCGCCCGGTACGAGGACCGGTACGTCATCCCCAAGGCGCATCGCGAGGTCGCCGACCGTCTCGACGAGCACGAGAGCGGCTGCCCGGTGGTCGACCGGGGCCCGGTCGAGACCGCCCCCACCCTGCCGGTGGCGGCGGCGGTCGGCGCCGCTCACTTCATGCTCACCGAGACCCCGGCGCCAGGGGGCCCCCCGCGTTCCCCGGCGTCGCCGCCCCGCGGTCTGCCCCCGATCCGCCACACCGCCGACGGCTTCCAGGGGGGGCTCCGCCTCGGCGCCGCGCCGCCCGCTCCGCACCCCCCGTGACCCCGTACGCGCTCCTGGCACTGCTGCTCCAGTATCCGGACGCGGAGCTGCTCGAGGCGAGGACGGCGGTCGCCGAGGCGGCCCGGAGCCTGGCTCCCTGCGCACCGGTGGCGGCGCTGCACCGGTTCCTGCCCTACTGGCTGGAGACCCCGGCGACGCAGCTCCAGGCCGACTACGTGGCTTGCTTCGATCTGGGGCGGCGCTGCTCACTGCACCTCACCTATCCGCTCCACGGCGAGCGCCGGGAGCGGGGCATGGCCCTGCTCGCCCTCAAGCAGCGATTCGCGGTGGCGGGCCTCTCGATCAGCGGCGGTGAGCTGCCCGACTTCCTGCCGGTGATCCTCGAGTACGCGGTCATCGCCCCGGTTCAGGGCGCAGCGCTGCTGGCCGAGCACCGGGTCTCGCTGGAGCTGCTCCGCGCCGCCCTCCACGACGCCCGGAGTCCCCACGCGCATCTCATCGATGCCGTGTGCGACGGCCTCGGCGAGGCGAGCCCGGCCGAGCTCGAGCGGATGCGTGACATCGCCGCCGGCGGCCCACCGACCGAGAGCGTCGGCCTGGAGCCATTCGCCCCACCCGAGGTGATGACCGGCATGGACATGGGGCCCCGGCGGTGAGCCGCGTCGACCTGGCGCTGTGGACGCTGCTCCCGTACGTCTGCATCACCGTCTTCGTCGCCGGTCACATCGCCCGCTACCGTCGCGACCAGTTCGGCTGGACCTCGCGCTCGACCCAGTTGCTGGAGAACCGGCTGCTGCGCTGGGGCAACCCCCTCTTCCACTACGGAGCCCTCGCCGCCATCGGCGGTCACGTGCTCGGCATCCTGGTTCCCAGCGGGGTCACCAGCGCCATGGGGATCTCGGAGGGTGCCTACCACCTGGTGTCGGTGACCGCGGGAACGGTCGCCTGGGTGGCGGTCGCCGCGGGGATCGCCATCCTCGCCTGGCGGCGCCTGACGGTGCCGCGGGTGCGGGTGACCACCACGCCGACCGACATCGTCACCTTCGCCATGCTCGCCCTGGTCATCGGCCTTGGCGTGGCCGAGACCGCCGGGGTGAACCTGCTCGGCGGCGGCTACGACTACCGGACGACCGTGGCGGTGTGGTTCCGCGGGGTGCTCATCCTCGACCCCCACCCCGCGCTGATGCGCGGCGCGCCGCTGGTTTACCAGCTCCACGCCATCAGCGCCTGGTTGCTCCTGGCGCTGTGGCCCTTCACCCGCCTGGTCCACGCCTGGAGCCTTCCGCTCACCTTCCTGGGCCGGGCGCAGATTCTGTACCGGAGCGCGAGCCCACGCCGGGGCGGCTGACCGGTGTCGCGGCCATGACGGCGCCCGTGCATCACGATCCCAAGGCGGAGGCGCGCGTGTTCGTGCACTACGTCCGAGGGCCGGACCGCAGCTGTCGGTTTGTCCGGCACGGGGCGGCGAGGCTCGTTCGGGCATCCGGTGACGGGTCGGGCCCGCCACCGTAGGGTGAACTCAATCCATCCGTCCAGGGGGGGTCGTCCGATCATGTCCGGAACTCGGCGCCGTCTCGTCGTCATCGGCAACGGCATGGTCGCCGCCACCCTCCTCGAGGAGCTGGCCGGCGCCGACGGGGAGCGCTTCGAGGTCACCGTCTTCGGCGCCGAGCCGCACCCGGCGTACGACCGGATCAAGCTGAGCACCGTGCTCGCCGGCAACTGCGAGCCGGAGTCGCTCACGATGCTGGACGAGGACTGGTACGCCGACCACGGGGTCACCCTCCACGCCGGCTGCGAGGTGGTCGCCGTCGATCGCGAGCGGCGGGTGGTGCGCGACGCCACCGGCCGCGAGACCCCCTACGACGTCTGCGTGCTGGCGACCGGCTCCGACCCGGTCATGCCCCCGATCGAGGGCCGTCACCGCGGCGGCGTCCACACCTTCCGCACCCTCCAGGACGTCGACGACATCATCGAGGGCGGGGCGAGGTCGCAGGCCGCGGTGGTCATCGGCGGCGGGCTGCTCGGCCTCGAGGCCGCCTACGGCCTGCGCCAGCGCGGCGTCGAGGTCAGCGTGGTCCACCTCATGGACCGCCTCATGGAGCGGCAGCTCGATGCCGTCGGCGCCCGGGTGCTCCGCCACAAGCTCGAGAAGATGGGGATGCGGGTGGTGATGCCCGCGGAGACCGCCTCGATCATGGGCAACGGCCGGGTCGAGGCGATCGCGCTGCGCGACGGCCGCGTCCTCGACGCCGACCTCGTCGTCGTCGCCTGCGGCATCCGCCCGTCGACCGCTCTGGCCCGCGAGTCCGGGCTCACCGTGGGCCGCGGCATCGTCGTCGACGACCAGCTCCGCACCAGCGACCCGAACGTGTTCGCGGTCGGCGAGTGCACCGAGCACCGCGGGCTGCTCTACGGCATCGTTGCCCCCCTCAATCTCCAGGCGCGGGTGCTCGCCGCCCACCTCGGCGGCGACGGGACCGCCGCCTTCCTCGGCGGCATCCCCGCCACCACCCTCAAGGTCGCCGGCGTCGAGGTGTTCAGCGCCGGCGCCGTCGACGCCGAGGAGCTCGACGACCTGCTCACCCTCGAGGACACCGCCGCCGGCGTCTACAAGCGGGTGCTGCTCCGCGACGACCTGCTCCGCGGCGCCATCCTGGTCGGCGACCTCAGCACCGCCCCCCAGATCACCGCGGTGATCGCCGGCGGCGCCACGGTGAACGGCAACCGGCTCTCGCTGGTGGCCGCGCCCACCGGCGAGCCGCCCACCAGCGTCGCCGCGGGCCTCGCCGACGAGGCGGTGGTCTGCGGCTGCAACGGGGTCACCAAGGCGACCATCGTCGGCGCCATCCGTGACCAGGGCTGCAGCACCCGGGCCGAGGTGACGAAATGCACCCGGGCGGCGGGCTCCTGCGGCTCCTGCGGCTCGATCGTCGACGCCCTGCTCGCCGGCTGCGGCGTGGAGGCGTCGGCGTCGTCCGCCGAGCCCCACGTCTGCGCCTGCGTGCCCCTCGGGCTGCACGCGCTGCGCGCCGAGATCTGGGCGCAGAACCTGCGATCGGTGCAGGCGGTGCTCGAGACCCTCGGCAACGGCACCGGCTGCGCCAAGTGCAAGATCGCGCTCTCGTACCACCTCGACGCCTGGTGGTGCGGTGACTACGAGGAGGACCGCAGCGCCCGCTTCATCAACGACCGGGTGCACGCCAACATCCAGCGCGACGGCACCTTCTCCGTGGTCCCGCGGATGTTCGGCGGCATCACCACCCCGGCGGAGCTGCGCCGCATCGCCGACGTCGCCGACCGCTACGCCGTGCCCATGGTCAAGGTCACCGGCGGCCAGCGCCTCGACCTCCTCGGGGTCCGCAAGGAGGACCTCCCCGCCATCTGGCGCGACCTCGGGATCGTCTCCGGCCACGCCTACGGCAAGGCGGTGCGCACCGTGAAGACCTGCGTCGGCACCGACTTCTGCCGCTTCGGGGTCGGCGACTCGACGGCGCTCGGCATCGCCTTCGAGCGGATGATCTGGGGGCTCTACACCCCCCACAAGCTGAAGAGCGGGGTCACCGGCTGCCCCCGCAACTGCGCCGAGGTGACGGTCAAGGACGTCGGCCTGGTCGGCATCGCCACCGGCTGGGAGGTCTACGTCGGCGGCGCCGCGGGGATGTCGGTGCGCAAGGGCGACCTGCTCTCCACGGTGCCGACCCCCGAGGAGGCGCTGCGCCACGTCGCCCTCTTCGTGCAGCACTACCGCGAGGAGGCGCGCTACCTCGAGCGCACCTACCACTACCTCCAGCGGGTCGGTGTCGAGGCGGTCCGCACCGCCACCATCGACGCTCCCGCGGCGGAGCAGGTGGCGCTGCTGGAGCGCTTCGCTCGGGCCAAGTCGAGGGTCCGCGAGCCCTGGTCGACCGAGGGCGCGATCCCGCGCACCCCGCTGCAGTTCGGCGCCCTTGCCGCCGCCGGCGCGCCCGAGGAGCGCGAGCTGGTGGGCCACGCCGCCGCCCCCGCTCCCGCCTACCGCTCGCTCGAGGCGATGGACCGCGGCGAGGCGATGCTCGCCGCCGCCGAGGTCGGGGTGCAGTGATCAGCCCCCACCCGACTCGCGTGCGCCTCGGCGCCCTCGAGGACCTGCCCCTCCGTGAGGGCAGGGCGGTGACCGTCGACGGCGAGCGGATCGCCGTCTTCCGCTGCGACGGCGGGGTGCGGGCGGTGTCCAACGCCTGCCCCCACGCCGGCGGCCCGCTCGCCGACGGCGTGGTCGCCGGCGACACCGTCACCTGCCCCCTGCACATGCGCGTCGTCGACCTGCGCACCGGCGAGGTCACCGACTGCGCCGAGCGGGTGCGGGTCCACGACGTCGTGGTCGAGGACGGCGTCATCTACCTGGTGACCGAGCCGGGGAGCGCGGCGGCCGAGGCGTAGCCCGGCCGCGCACAACGCGGCGGGCGCTGCGTCTGTGCGGACCGGACGGGAGGCCACAGGCCCCCGTCGTTTGTCCCTGCCGGCGGCGCGGGAGATGTGGCGGCGTCTGGTGACCCCGCCACCGGTGCATCGCTAGCCTGACCTCCGAGTGTCAGCAATCACGCGGGAGGCGTGTCATGCCCATTCCCATTCCCGAGGCGGTCGACGAGAACGCGGCCCTGGCCCGAGCCAAGGGCGACCAGCTGCGCCAGCGGCCGATCGCCTACCTGCTCAGCGCCGTCCTCGCCGGCGGTTTCATCGGGGTCGGCGTCGTGCTCCTGGCCGCGGCCGTGGGGCCGCTGCTGGTGGGAGGCTCGATCGCAACCAAGCTCACCTCCGGCGCCATCTTCGGTGTCGCCCTGACCCTGGTGGTGTTCGCAGGCACCAGCCTGTTCACCGGCGAGGTGATGTTCATGATCCAGGGCATCATCGCCGGCACCTGCAAGCTCTACGAGCTGGTCGCGGTCTGGATCGCCGCCCTGGTGGGCAACTTCATCGGCTCGTTCGCGTTCTCCTGGATGGTCTACCAGAGTGGCGTGCTCGGGGCCAGGCCAAAGCCGGGCGCGGTCGCCCCGGGGTTCGCCTGGGTCACCTCAACGGTGGCCGGCAAGGTCGCCGCCACCAACGGGCAGCTCTTCTGGCGGGCGGTGCTCTGCAACATGCTGGTCTGCCTGGCGCTGTGGATGGCGTCGCGCACCAAGAGCGACCCCGCCAAGCTGGTGCTGATCTGGTGGTGCCTCTTCGCCTTCATCGCCGCCGGGTTCGAGCACTCGATCGTCAACATGACCGCGTTCAGCCTGGCGATCCTCAACCACACCGCCGACTGGTCGGACCTCGGCCGCAACCTCGCCCTCACCGTCCCCGGCAACGTCGTCGGCGGCGGGATCATCGTGGGCCTCGCCTACGCCTACCTGGGCCGGACGAAGTCCTCCACCGTGACCCTGGCCGGCGCGCCGACCGCCGCCGCCGCCGCCCCGCCCGAGCCCGCCTACGCCGGCTCGACCTGGACCGGGGCCCGCTGACCCTCGCCGTACCAGGGGGCCCGGGTCGCGCCGCGACCCGGGCCTCCCCGGCTCGGACCGGGCGGTCGGGACGCACAACTCGCCGGGTGGCGGGCTTGTGCGCGAGCGTGCATGCCAGCTTCGACCCCGGGACCCTACGCTCACCTGTGTGAGTGAGCCTGGGAGCCGGTCGGGGCAGGCGTCCCTCTGCCCGCCGGTGGCCTCCGTGGCCCACTGCCTGCGCCTTCCCGCCCTGCGGGAGGGCGAGGTGCTCAGCGGGCACGAGGGTCTCGGTGCCTCGGTGCGCTGGGTCTCGACCGCGGCGCTGACCCGCGGGTGCGCCCCAGGCGAGTTCCGTCTGCTCGCCCGCCTGCTCGGCGGCGAGGCGGTGCACGCCGCCCGCGACGGCGGGGCGGCGGCGCTGGCCGCCCCGCTGGTCTCGGCGGAGGCGGTGGCCGCCGGCGGGGTGCTGGGCCTCCCGGTGATCGGTCTCGCGCCCGGCATCGACCTCGAGGAGGTGGCCGGGGCCCTGCTCGACTTCGTCATCGGCTCGCTCGACGGCGCCCTCACCCGGCTCGGCGAGGTGACCGCCCGGCTGGCGGGCACCGCCTCGAACGACCTGCGAATCCAGACCGTGGCCGACACCCTGGCCAGCGCCACCGGCACCGCGGTGCTCGTCGAGGACGCCGAGTTCCACATGCTCTGCTCCGCCGGTGAGGCGGTCATCGACGACAACCGCCAGGAGACCATCCGCGCCGGGGGCACCCCCCCAGGGTTCCGGGCCTCCGCGGAGATGCGCGGCTTCTACGCCGAGATGGCCAGGACCGGGCTGCCGGTGCGCCTCCAGCCGGATCCGTCGATCGGGGTGATGCTGCCCCGGCTGGTGGCACCGGTGGTCGCCGCCGGCGAGCTGCTCGGCTACTGCAACGTGATCCTCCCCGACGACGACCTCGGCCAGCAGGTGACGGCGGTCGCCCTCGAGCAGGCCGCCCACCTCTTCGCCCTCGCCCTCGTCCACCAGCGGGCCCGCGACCTCGGTGGGCGGATGGCGCGGGTGGGGGTGCTCGTCGACCTGCTCGACGGCCGCATCCCCGCCGAGCTGCTCCGCGCCCGGGCCGACCAGGTCGGCGTCGACCTCACCGGCACCCACACCGTCGCGCTGTTCGGCGGCCCGGCCGAGCAGCGGTCCGACGCCTGGCTCCGTCACGCGCAGAGCCTGCTCCCGCCCCGCTCCGGAGAGCTGGTCGACGTCGTCGCGGGCACGGTGGTGGCGCTGCTCGGCGACGCCGAGCGCGATCGGGCGCTGCGCTGGCTCACCGACCTCCGCGCCGCATGCGGCGGCGGCACCGCGGTGCTCGGCCGCGCCGCCGAGGCCGGGGGGGTGTCCTCGGCCTACCGCGAGGCCCGCCGCACGTTCGACCTGGTGGCGCGCTCGGGCTCCGCCCAGAACGGCGTCGTCGACGTCGAGGACCTCGGCCTCCTCGGCATGCTCATCGAGGCCTCGGTCGACGGCAGCATCGATCGCTTCTGGCGGCACCGCCTGGGGCCGCTCCGCGAGTACGACGCCCGCGAGGGCACCGACCTCTGCGGGTCGGTGGCGGCCTTCCTCGAGGAGGGCGGGCTGCGCCGCGCCGCCCGCCGCCTCGGCGTCCACGCCAACTCGCTCGCCTACCGGCTGAAGCGCGCCGAGGAGATCGGCGGCTTCTCGCTGAGCAGCTCCGACGCCCGCCTCGAGCTCCAGATGGCGCTGCGCTGCCGGAGGCTGCTCGGCCCCTGACCTGGGCCGGTCGGCACTGCAAGGGTCGGCCTGCCCCAGTCGTTATGAAAGACATTCGCAGGTCCCCGACAGGACCTCGCGAGCACAGTCCTCTCGGCTGTGGCAATTGTGGGATTCAGACCCACGGCGGCGACGGAATCGGTTGCGCCGTCGGGCGACTCGGGTTAAGGTTGCATTAAGGCTCTCTGGGGCGGCGGCGGTGGGCCGGCGTAGACGGAAGCGGTTGGGAAGGGGATGGAACGCTGGATGCGCAGGCCAGGATTCGGACGCTCGAGAGCGCTGCTGCTCACCCTTCTCGCCTCCACGCTGGCCGGCGGCTGCGGCTTCCAGGAGCCGGCGCTCCAGCCGATCACCCGTGAGCCGATCGCCCGGGTGGAGATCGCGCCGATCCACAACCGCACCGCGGTGATGGACGTGATGGTCATCGACCCCACCACCCAGACCCTCTACGTCGCCGACGCCACCGATCCCACCAACTTCGGCATCGACGTCGTCGACATCTCCACCTCGCCGGGTCGCTACGTGAAGACGATCCGCACCGGCGACAGCTTCCCCAACGGGCTGGTGATCGCCCCCGACGTCAAGCGCCTGTACACCGGCAACGACGACAGCACGTCTCGGGTCGTCGACCTCGACCGCACCTCGCCGACCTACCAGACCATCGTGGGCAGCGTCAGCACCGGCGGCAAGCTCGCCGCCGACCTGATCGACTACGACCCCCGCGACCACAAGGTGTACGTCGCCAACCCGGACGACGGTTTTCTGACCGCCATCGACTCGCGCACCAACAGCGTCGTCGGCAGGGTCGACGGGCTCGGCCTGATCGCCCAGCCGCGCTACGACCCGGCCGACGGGATGCTCTACGTCGGCGCCGTCGACGACAACCAGCTCATCCAGATCGACCCGCGCACCGATCGGGTGGTGCAGCGCCGCAGCTTCGACGTCCCCTGCGTGCCCCACGGCATCGCCATCAACCCCACCACCAACCAGGGGATCGTCGCCTGCGCCGACAAGGACCAGCCGGTGACCATCGCCTGGGACTTCAAGCGCTTCGCGCCGATCCGGACCTTCGACCTCGCCGGCGCCGGCGACCTGGCGGTCTACGAGCCCGCGACCGACCGCTTCTACTTCGCGGCCTCGAGCTACGCGCCCGCGGAGATGGCGATCTTCAGCGGCACGCCGATCAACTACCTCACCTCGGTCCCCACCAGCCACAAGAGCCACGTGGTCGCCTACGACACCGTCCACCACATGATCTACACGTACGACGGGCGGCTGCGTGAGGCGGCGCTCTGGGTGTTCCCCGATCCGACCGCGTTCTGCGACGCCCAGCTCAAGCACTGCAGGGCCTCCTGATGCGCCTCTGCCTGATCGTCGAGGAGCGCCCGGGGGGTGAGGGGCTGCCGCTGCAGGTGGCCGAGCAGCTGACCGGCTGGGGTCACGACGTCGACCTGCTCGTGCCCGGCGCCACCGCGGCTGGGGCCGGCGGTCCCGGCGGCTACGACGCCTGGGTGCTGACCACGGTCTCCGACGACCCGGGCCTCGGCCTGCTGGAACAGGCGGCAGCGACCGGCGCGGTCACCGTCAACCGGGCCTGGGCGGTCCGCCGGGTCCGCGACCGGGCGCTGGCCGCCGCCCTCGCCCGGCTTCACGGGCTGCCCGTCCCGGCCACCCGGTTCGTCACCCAGCGCCGGCTGCTCGAACAGATCCCCGCGGTCGACTACCCGCTGGAGGTGAGGCCGGCGAACCGCGTCGACGGTGGCGAGGTGCTGCTGCTGCGCAGCCCCGCCGACCTCGACGCCCTCGACCTCGACGTCGCCGGCCTCCTGCTGGCGCAGCCGCACCTGTCCGGCGAGGGCGGGCAGGTTCGGCTCTGCGTCGCCGGCCGCGCGGTGCGCGCGGTGCGCCGCCCATCGCCGACGGGCGCGGGCGACGCCGGGGACGCCCTGCCGTTGCCGGTCCCCCCCGAGCTGCGGGCGCTCGCCCTCGAGGTGGGCGACCTCTACGGCCTCGACATCTACGGGGTCGACGTGGTGCGCACCGCGCAGGGCTGGTCGGTGGTCGACGTCCACGACGTCCTCGACTTCGACGGGGTGCCCGACGCCCCGGTCCTGGTGGCGCGGGCCATCCTCCACATCGCCCAGGGGGCGGCGGCGCGCGGCGCCGCCGGCAGGGCGGCCGGGGCGAGGCCGGCGGTGCGGGCGGTGACCGCATGAGGATCACCCTGATCTCCGACCGGCCCGAGCACCCGGTGCTCGCCGCGATGCTCGAGGAGCTGGACGCCCGCCATCGGGTCGCCGTGCTCTCCGCCGAGGAGGCCGACGCCGCGGTGGTGGCGGCGCAGGAGGCGCGTGCCCTCGCCGACGTCTACCTGCTGAAGTCGCACACCCCCGCGGCCCTCGACCTCGCCGGGCGGCTCGAGGTCTGCGGCGCCCTGGTGGTGAACGGCTCGGCGCCGACCCGGGCCTGCCAGGACCGGGTGCTGATGGCCCGGCGGCTGACCGCCGCCGGGCTGCCCTGCCCGCGCACCTGGAGCGTCCCCACCCTGGGGCGGGCGCGCCGGCTGCTCGCCGCGCTGCACTTCCCCCTGGTCGTCAAGAGCCGGTTCAGCCGCCGGGGCGACCTGGTCACCCAGGTGCGGAGCGCCGAGGAGATGGAGGCGCTGATGCCGGAGTGGGGTGGCGAGCCGGTGATCCTCCAGCAGTACGAGGACAACGACGGCTGGGACGTGAAGATCTGGGTGGTCGGCGGCCACGCGTTCGCCGCCCGCCGGCGCACCCCGCTGCTCGCCGGCGCGAGCCGGGAGAGCATCCCGATCGCCGGGGGCGACCTCTCGCCCGCCTGGGTCGCGGCCACGCTGCGAGCCGGCCGCGAGTTCGACCTCAGCCTCTACGGCGTCGACCTGCTGGTGACCGCCCGCGGCCCCGCGATCGTCGACGTCAACGCCTTTCCCGGGTATCGCGGCGTACCCGGCGCCGCCGCCGCCCTCGCGGCCTTCATCGAGGGGATGTCGATGGAGGCGAGCGCCACCGCATGATCCAACACGGCGTGTCCGCTGGCGGGGATCCCAGGGTGGACGAGCTGTCGCACCTGGCTCGGGCGCCGCGCCTGGGTCGCCCGGTGGTGCTGGCGGCCGCCACCGCGGTGCCGGTGCGGCACAAGCCGGGGTCGCGGTGCGTGCTCCGCTACCGGCTGACCGTGCAGGGGGCCGCCGAGAGCGTCACGGTCTTCGGCGAGCTCCTCGTGGAGCCGCTGCAGGCGGTGGCGGTCGACGCCATCACCCGCCGCCTCCACGCCGAGCAGGCGGAGAGCGGCGAGACCCCCGTGGTCCCCCGTCCCCTGGGAGCGGTCGAGGCCGCCGGGCTCGCCCTGAGCGCCGCCGGCGCGCCGGTGACCGCGCTGGTGGCCGCGGCCGAGGCGATCTCCCGGCGGCACAGCTCGTCCGTCGGCCTCCGCGAGGGGGGAGCACCGGCGGTCGCGGTGGCGGCGAGCCTGCGACGGATGCACCTCTACGAGGCGGCCCTGCTGCTGAGGATCGCCGCCCGCCGCCCCGCCGAGCTGGCGGCGATGCTCGACGAGGTCGACCTCTGCCTCGCGACCCCGAGGGCCGCATAGCCATGTGGCGCTTCCTCTACCGCAACCTCCGTGGCTACCGGGCGGTGGTCGCCGTCGCCGTCTCCATGACCTTCGTCCAGGTCGGCGCCGACATCCTCACCGCGTTCCCGCTGAAGTTCATCCTCGACAAGATCGTCCACCACGTCGACCCGGTGGTCCCGGTGGTGGGCGGCCTGATGTCGCGGCTCGACCCGATCGGCACCCGCAACGGCCTCAACGACAACGAGATCCACACCCAGATGGGGGTGGTCGCATTCGCGACGCTGATGCTGCTGGTGCTCTCCCTGATCAGCGCGCTGCTCAGCTACATCCAGGTGCTGATCGCCGCCCGGGTGGGCTCGAGCCTGTCGGCGCGGCTGCGCACCCGGCTCTTCGAGCACCTCCAGCACCTCTCGCTCGACTGGCACGGGCGGCAGCGCACCGGCGACCTGGTGCAGCGCATCACCGGCAACATCCTCGACGTCGAGAAGCTGGTCACGGACGGTCTCGTCGACCTGCTCGCCGGGGTGCTGACCCTGGTCGGGATCCTCATCGTCATGGTGCTGCTGAACTGGCAGTTCACCGTGCTGTGCATGGTCATCGTCCCCGCGCTCTTCCTCACCGTGCTGCGCTACACGCTGGCGATCAAGCGGGCCAACAAGGTCAAGGCCAAGGCCGCCGGCCAGGTCGCCGAGGTGGCCACCGAGGACATCGGCGCGATCACCGAGGTGAAGGCGTTCACTCTCGAGAACCGCGAGGCCGCCCACTTCCGCCGCTACAGCACCCGGCTGTGGGCGGCGAGCTGGCGGGCGGGACGGCTGCAGGCGGAGTTCACCCCGATCGTGGCGGTGCTGATCACGATCAGCTCGGCGACGATCATCAGCGTCGGCGGCTGGATCGCCTCGGGGCACGGCCACACCTTCGGGATCGGGCCCTTCCTCATCGCCGACGGCACCCTGACCACCGGCTCGCTGACCATCTTCCTCACCTACTCGAAGCAGCTCTACCAGCCGATGCGCAACCTCTCGAAGCTGATGAACCTCGCCTCCGGCGCCGCCGCCGGCGCGGCGCGCATCGACGAGGTGCTCACCCAGGCGCCGGAGGTCAAGGACGCGCCGGTGGCCTACACCGGGCCCGACCGGGTCCGCGGCGACATCGTCTTCCGCGACGTCGTCTTCGGCTACAGCGAGGGCCAGCCGGTGCTCACCGGCATCGACCTGCGCGTGCCCCCGGGCCGCAGGGTCGCCCTGGTCGGCCTCAGCGGCAGCGGCAAGACCACCCTGGTCAAGCTGATCCCACGCTTCTACGAGGTCTGGGACGGCGCCATCACCATCGACGGCGTCGACGCTCGCAACTACCCGCTGGAGACGCTGCGCCGCAACGTCAGCCTGGTCCTCCAGGACTCGGTGCTCTTCGAGGGCACCATCCGCGAGAACATCGCGCTGGGCCGGGAGGACGCCTCCGACGAGGAGATCATCACCGCCGCGCGCCTCGCCCACATCCACGAGCAGATCGCCGCCCTCCCCAACGGCTACGCCTCGCAGGTGCGCGAGCAGGGCAAGAACTTCTCGAGCGGCCAGCGGCAGCGGCTCGCCATCGCCCGCGCCATCCTCCGCGACGCCCCCATCCTCATCCTCGACGAGCCCACCGCCAACCTCGACGTCGAGGCCGAGGCGGAGGTGATGCGGGCGATCGACCGGCTGGTGGTGGGTCGCACCGTGCTGATGATCTCGCACCGCCTCAGCACCCTCGGCAACGTCGACGAGATCGTGGTGCTGCAGAGGGGCCGGATCGTCGAGCGCGGCACCTACTCGTATCTCAAGCGGGCTGGCGGCGTCTTCGCCGGGCTGCTCGAGGAGCAGAGCCGCTACAGCGCCGAGCGGCTCGAGCAGGGCCGGGGCCGGGTGGTGGTGGCGGCGCCGGCGCTGGCCCGGGCGGTGATCGACGCCCCCCGGGCGCCGGTGCCTGCGCCGCCCTCGCCCGACGATCAGCTCGACTCCATCCTCGGCGACCTCCGCGCCACCCTCGACCTCGCCTTCCGTCCCGGCAACGGCCATGGCAACGGGAAGGGCAACGGTCACGGGAACGGGAACGGCAACGGCAACGGAGGGGACGGCGTCAAGACCGCGGTGCGGGCGCGGCGCGGCGCGGGGCGGATGGCCGCCGAGGTCGCCGACGCCTTCGGAGGAGGCGGCGAGGACGACCCGCCTGCGCGCATCCTCCGGGGCCGCTGGCGCCGCCGCTGAGCGGCGGGGCTCAGAGCCGCCCGAGCCGCTCCTCGAGCACGGTGCAGGCGAGGCGCAGCCGGGCGGGCTTGAGCGTTCGCCAGCAGTGCGCCGCCATCCGGACCAGGCTGCTCACCGCGAAGGCGTCGACCCGCTCCGTCGCCACCTGCGGCCCGCCCCCGGCGGCGTAGGCGGCGAGGAGTTGCCCGGCGTCGTCCCCGGCGGGGGCGCCCGCCTTGGCCAGCCCCGCCGTCAGGTAGGCGAGGAAGCGGCCCAGGTCGAACGCGGCCTCGGCCTGGCAGACGCCGTCGAAGTCGATCACCCCGACCCGGTCGCCGTCGAGGAGCAGCTGCCCGGGGGTGAGGTCGCCATGGGCGAGCGCCGCCGGCCCGGGGTGGCGGCCGGCCGCGGCCCGCGCGCGTCGCAGCGCCGCGTCCAGCCAGGCCGCCAGCTCGGGGGCGTCGCCGGCGACCGCCTCCACCGCCGCCGCCGCCCCGGCGAGCTCGTCCTCGAGGGTGTGGGCGGGCCCGGCGGCGATCCCCGAGGTGTGCACGGCTGCGGCCACCCGGGCCGCGGCCAGGACCGCGGCCTCGCGGCCGGCGGCGCCGCCCAGGTCGGGGCGCCGTCCCGGGACCCGTGAGAGGAGGGTGAGTTCGAGCTCGGCGCTGCGGCCGAGCACCCGTGGATGGGCGACCCCGCCCTCCTCGCCGCCGGGCAGGGCGTCGAGCACGGCGCCGACCAGCTCCGCGGAGGCGGCGTATCCGGCCTTGCCGAAGGCGTCGCCACCCCCGGAGAGGCGGTAGAGGAGCACCGCCCCGCCGGAGCGCCGCAGCCGGACCAGGTCGACGCCGGCGACCGCCGAGCCCAGCACCGCGGCGACCCGAGCGGGGTCGGTGGCCGCCACCAGGGCGGGCAGCGCTCCGTTCACGGGAAAGACGCTCACCGCCATCCCCAGGCCGGCGAGGGTGGCGGTGGGGCGCGGGGCGGGTGCCACCGGCGCCCAGCCCGCCGCCACCGGGGCCAGCACCTCGCGCTCGTGCGCGGCGGCGGCCCCGGCGCCGGCGAGCATCACCCCCAGCACCAGCAGCTCCCGGACGCCACCGCTCGGCGTGCGCACCCGCAGCGGGTACTGGAGCGAGCAGGTGGCGCCGTCGAGCTCGGCCCGCGGCCGCGCGCAGGCCTCGGCCTCGAGGCCGGTGCCGTCGAGCAGCGCCCGCTGGAGGAGACCGGCCATCGCCTCGGGGTCGAGGGCGGCGGCGAGGTGGGGGAGGCGGTGGCGCAGCGGCGTGCTGGCGAGCGGCTCCAGGGCCGGGCCGGCGAGGCCGGTCATGCCGCTCCGCTGCGGTGGTCGAACAGGGCGGCGAGCCGGAGCGCTGCGGCCCTGGCGTCGAAGCGCTGGGCGCTGCGCGCCGCCGCCTCGCCGAGCCGCCGCCGCCGCCCGGCGTCGTCGAGCAGCTCCTCCAGGCCGGCGGCGATTGCGGCCACGTCGCCGGCGGGGGCGAGCAGGCCGTCGGCGCCGCCGGTCACCAGCTCGGCGACCCCGCCCACCCGGGTGGCGAGCACCGGGATGCCACAGGCCATCGCCTCGACGAGCACGTTGGGGACGCCGTCCCGGTCGCCGTCGGCGGTGACCCGCGGGGTGAGCGCGAAGAGGTCGGCGCGCTGGTAGGCGCCGAGCAGCTCCGCCTGGGTCCTCGCCCCCGGGAAGCGCACCACCCCGGCGAGGCCGAGCCGGTCGCGCAGCGCCTCGAGCTGGTCCCGGCAGGGGCCGTCGCCGTAGATCTCGCAGGCGAAGCGCCGGCCCCGGCCGGCGGCCAGCGCGCAGGCGCGGAGCAGGTCGTCGAATCCCTTCTTCTCCACCAGCCGGCCCACCGAGACCAGCAGCGGCAGGTCGTGCTCGGGGCGCTCCCGCAGGGGGCGGAAGACGCCGAGGTCGACGCCGTGGTAGACGAGCTCCACCGGGGGACCGGCGGTGCCGACCACGGCGGCGATGTGCTCGACGTTGGTGCGGCAGCAGGTGACCACCGCCGAGGCCTCGCGGACCCGTCCCCGGAGCGCCGCCCCGGGGATCTGGTAGAGGTCGCGCGCGTGGGCGGTGAAGCTGAAGGGCAGGCCGGTGAGGCGGTGGACGAGCAGCCCGATCAGCGCCGGGTCGTGGGCGAAGTGGGCGTGGAGGTGGGTGTACGGTGCGGCCGACTCGGCGGCGACGCGGGAGGCGACCAGCGCCGCGCGGTGGAACGAACGGGCGGCGCCGCCCTGGGTGTAGCCACCCAGCAGCCCGCGCCGGGTGAGCGCGAAGCCGAGGGTCGCGAGGTAGCGTCGCGGCGACCGCGCCGCCAGGCGGAGGTGGGCGCCGATCCCCGCCACCGGCCCCGAGTCGAGGTGGTGCACCGCCGCCGCGAGCTGGGCGAGCTGGGGCTGCACCACGCTCTCGCCGGCACGGGCCATGGCGAAGATGGTGATCCCCACCCCCAGCCGCTCGAGGGCGAGCACCTCGTTGAGGACGAAGGTCTGGGAGAGCCGCGGCCAGCTCCGCACCACGTAGGCCACTCTCACCCCGGGCACCGAAGCCCCTCCTCGAGGATCAGGCCCAGCTGCCGCTCGCGCTCGGCGCCGGCCGCCGGCGCCGGGGCGGGTCCCCGTCCGCGGACCAGCTGGCGGGCGATCTTCAGGCAGGTGTACGCGTGGCACCAGCGGTGGCGCCGGTCGGGCGCGTACCCGGTTCGGGCCGCGTAGGCGGCGAGGAACGCGGCCTCGAGCCCCCCGCCCGCGGTCCCCTCGCGGAGCCCGAGCAGGCGCAGGTTGGCGGCGAAGTGGGCGACGTCGAAGGCGGGGTCGCCGGCGCGCGCCTCGTCGAGGTCGATCACCACCACGCCGGCCTCGCCGAACCGGGTGTGCTGGTGGTGGAAGTCCTTGTGGAGCGGGGTCGCGGTCTCGAGGCGGAGGTCGCCGGCAGCGCTGTCGAGCCGCTCGAGCAGCCGCCCGACGGCGATGGCGGTGGAGGGCTGCCGGGCCGCGACCTCCTGGCCCCAGATGACCAGGTTGCGGCGCTCGGTGGCGAGGTCGAAGGTTCGTTCGAGCTCGAGCCCCGAGCCGTGCAGGGCGGCCAGCCATGCCGCCGCCGCCTCCGCCCCGGCGGTCCGCTCGGCGCCGCCCAGCCGGTCGAGGGTGCGGTCCGGCGCGGCGGTCATCACCACCATGCCGAGCTCGGGCAGGTGGGCGACGGGACGGGGCGCGGCGATGCCGAGCTCCTCGAGGCGCCCGAGCAGCCCGAAGAGCCGGCCGGCGCGCCCGGGCTCGGCGTACACCTTGCCGATCAGCGCCGGGCCCGGACCGGCGCCGCCGCCGGTGTCGTAGGCGACCACCGCGCGCCGCTCCGGCGCCACCGCCACCACCCGCGCGGCGAGCACCCGCAGCCCCGGGCCGGCGGCCTCGAGGAATCCCGCCAGCCACCGAGTCATCCGGTCCGGGTCGAGCGCCTCGGCGGCGCCCTGGACGAGCAGCGGGCCGCCGGGCCCGCTCATCCTGGCGACCCGGCGGCGGCGCCGAGCCCGTCGCGCGCCGCCGCCACCAGCCGGGGGAGGTGCTCCCACTCGGCGACGGCGAGCTTCTGCAGGCAGCGGCCGGCGATCTTCAGCGAAGTGGCCGCCTGGTGGAGCGCGATCCGGCCGGGATCGACCGCCGCGCCCCACTCCGCGGCGTGGCCCTCGAGCAGCGCCGCCCGGACCTCGGCGAGCGCCGCCGCCGCGGCGGGCCGGCGGATCTCGCGCCAGTGCAGGTAGGCGAGCAGGTTGCCGAGGTCGCGGGCGGGCTCGGCCCAGCAGTACGAGTCGAGGTCGATGAGCGCGGGCCCGGCCTCGCCGAGGTGGACCTGGTCGAGGCGCAGCGCGCCGTGGGCCGGTGCCGGTGCCGCCCCGTCTCCGATCGCGGCAAGGCGGCCGGCGGCGTCCACCCAGCTCGCCGCGCTCGACGGCAGGGCGCTCTCCACCGCTGCGAGCAGCCCGCCGAGCGCGGCAGCGTCGCCGCTCAGCGTGCGGGTCTCCCCGGGCGGCCCGGAGCGGGCGTGCAGGCGGGCGAGCAGCCGTCCCGCGGCGCGCAGCTGCGCCGCTGCGCCCGGGGGCGGCGGGTCGGCAGCGAGGCTGCGCAGGCTGTGGCCGCCGGCGTCGGCCTGGGCGACCAGCCGCCACTCCGGGGCCACCCCGACCAGGGCCGGCGCCAGCTCGCCGCCGAGCGCCGCCGCGGCACCGGCCAGGATCTCGAAGACGCCCTCCGCGACCACCTTGGCGTAGACCGGGCCGGCCCCGGCGCCGAGCCGGTACCGGAGCACGCAGCGGAGCCCCGGCCGGTAGCTCACCGGGACCACGGTGCAGGTGTCCACCGCGATCCCCAGCCGCTCCGCCAGCCAGTCCCGCATCCGCGCCGGGTCGGTGGCCGCGGCGAGCCCCTCGAGCCCGGGGTCATCGTCGTAGAGGTGGTGGCTGATCCCCTCCGGCCGCACCGTGACCACCCCGAGGGTGGGCACCGGCGACCGCGAGGTGGTGAGCAGGCACACCGCCTCGCACTCGACCCCGGGCGACCAGCGCCGGTGCTGGACGGTGCAGCCGCGGATCGCCGGGGGATCGCCCGGCGCCGGCCAGCGTCGCTGGAAGCGCAGCGCCACCGCATCCGGGTCGAGCGCCGCGCCCAGGCCGGGGAGCGCCGGGTCGAGCCCGGCGGGGAGCTGGGTCATGCGTCGACCGCGGCGGCGGCGGAGGCGAGCAGCCCGGCGGTGCGGGGGGCCCAGTCGGGGCGCCACAGCGGCACCCGCCGGGCCGCCATCCGCACCAGCAGGAGGGCGGCGTAGAGCCGCGCCCGGGCGACCCGCGGCGGCTCGCCGGCGTAGGCGGCGAGCACCGCCTGCTCGGCCCCGGCGGCGGCGGGCGAGCCCGTCACCGCCGCCCAGAAGCGCAGGTCGGCGAGCATCTTGCCGAGGTCGAAGGCGGGGTCGCCGAGGGAGCAGCGGTCGGTGTCGAGGACCTGGAGCCCCCCCGGGCCCCAGAGCAGGTGGTCCGCCTTCATGTCGCCGTGGAGGGTGGTGGCGGGCTCCTGCTCGAGCGCCGCGATCGCCCGCCAGGCGCGCTCCACGGTGGCCGCGGCGAGGGCGCCGAGATCCGGCCGGAGCGCCGCCATCGCCTCGCAGGCGCGGCCGACGGTGCGCACCTCGGCGGCGAGCTCGCGACCGGGCAGGCTCGCCGGCGGCCCCGGCGTCGCCGCGTGCACGGCGCGGAGCATCAGCCCCACCTGCTCGAGGTGGGCCGGGTCGGGTCGGCCGCCGGCGCCGAGGGAGCGGGAGAGCGCCGCGCCCGCGACCTCGCGGTAGACGAGGGCGTCGCCGTCGCCGAGCACGGCGACGGGGCGGACGGCGTGGAGCCCCGGCACCCCCGACTCCTCGAGCAGCGCGGCGAGGGCGCCGACCGCGCCCGCCACCGGCGCCCCCTCGCCGGGCCGGTAGAGCTTCACGAAGAGGCGGACCCGCCGGGGGCCGAGATACTCGAGCACGTGGCGCTGTCCGGGCCGGTAGCGGAGCGGGCGGACGCCGCAGCCCTCCGCCGGCACCGCCTCCTCCCCGCACCGGGCCAGCGTCTCCGGCACCGAGGCGGGGTCGGAGAGCCGCGCCAGCGCGGGGAAGGCGGGGTCGAGCGGCGCCGCCAGGACGATCATGCCGCGGGCGCGGTCGACCGCCCAGAGGCGGGGGAGACGGGCGGGCACGCCGGCGGCGCGCAGCTTCGCCTCGGCGGCGGCGGTGCGCTCAGCGGCACCCTCGGGCACGCCGCCGGCGTGCCAGGTCACCACCACCGGCACCGGCCGGGGGTCGCCGGCGAGGAGCACGTCGTGGTACGCGGTGAGCTTCCGGCCCGGCTTCAGCTGCGCCCGGCGCAGCCGGCAGGCGCGCACCGTGCCGGGGCCGCCCGCCATCGAGTCCAGCAGCGCCCGCAGCGGTGCGCGGCCGGCGCCGAGGAGCAGCCCCCGCACCGCGCGGTCGCCCCCGCGACCGCTCAGCACCCCCTCCACGTCCACGCTACACGACCTGTTCGCCGACCCTGGCCGCGCCGGCCGGATGTTGGTCGGCGGTCACGGTGGCGCGCGCCGCCAGGGCCGCGGCGTGGAGCGACTCGGCGGCGCGTGCGAGGCCGCCGAGGTCGGGGGGCGGCACCGCGGGCGTCGCCGCCCCTCGATCGAGCACCTCGAGCACGGCGGCCGCCAGCCGGCCCGGCTCGAGCTCGTCGGGGTCGAGCTGCGACACCCAGCCGCGGTCGGCGAAGCGCTGCGCCCGCATCCGCTGCTCGCTGCTCGGACCCCGCCGGGGCACCAGCAGGGCGGGGGTGCCGACCCGGAGCACCTCCATCGTCGTGTTGTAGCCGGCCATGGCCACAACCAGGTCGGCGGCGGCGAGGTAGCGCAGCGGGTCGCCGACCATGGTCCGCAGCCGCACCGGGAGGCCGGCGGCGCGGCGCTTGAGGTCGCGGCGCTGGGCGTCGGGCATGAACGGCCCGGTCACGATCACGAAGGTGCAGGGCCGGGCGGCGCAGACCTGGGGCACGGCGTCGACCAGGGTGCTCATCAGCGCGTGGGCGTCGGCGCCGCCACCGGCCATCGCCACCACCATGCTGCCCTGCGGCTCCATGCCGATCCGGCGGGCGGGGAGGCGCCGCTGCGCCACCGGGGCGGGGGTGCAGACGTAGCCGCAGAAGCGCACCATCCGGGCCAGTTCGGGTGCCCACGCGTACTGCACGGGAAGGTCGAAGACCTCGGCCGAGCCGTACACCAGGACCTGGTCGTAGTGCTCGGCGAGGGCGTCGAAGGCGCCCTCCGCCTGCCAGCGGGCGTGCACCACCGCGGGGTCGTCGATGATGTCGCGCACTCCGAGCACGATCCGGGTGGGGGTGTGGCGCAGCGCCGCCAGGGTGGGCAGCAGCTCACCCAGGGCGCCGTGGGGCATGTGGTCGACGAGCAGCACGTCGGGGCGGAAGGCGGTGGCCGCCTCGAGGATCAGCCGGCTCCGCAGCCGGCGCACCTCGCCGATCTCCAGGGGAAGCGAGTGCGGCCGCCAGTCGCCCGGCCCCGCCTTCACGATCGAGGGCAGCTTGAGGTAGTCGTGGTGGGGGACGTCGCGGATCAGCGAGCCCAGCGGTGAGTCGGAGATGGTGAGCACCGAGCCCTCGGCCTCACCGCGCAGGAACTCGGCAGCGACCGAGCTGGCCCGGCGCAGGTGGCCGAGCCCAAGCCCGTCCTGGGTGTAGATGAGCAGCCGGACCCCGGACCGCCGCGCCAGCATCGCCGYGGTGACCCTGCGGCCACGGACGCGACGCCCGGTGAGCGGCAGCTCGACCTCGCCCGGGCTCTCGGTGAGCGCGTGCCACCCCACCTGCGGCTCCGCGCCCCCCTCCGGCGCCGGCATGACCCTGACAGACATCTCCCTTCCCTTTCCCTTCCTGTGGCGTCATCGCCACGCGAGATCGCGATCGCGGCCGACTCTCAGCTCGCGACGATCCTCAGCACCCCACCGCATCGCAGCGGAGGAGGATCCCGGCGCGGGACACCCGTTGTGACCACCGTCACCACTTCCTGACCCCTGTGCGGATCCGCGACGCCCGGGATGGTCCCCGGCGCGCGACCCGCACCGCGTCCCGGACCCCTGCGACCTCCGCCCAGGACGCCCCCCCCGACCTCGTCAGCTCCTAACCCTTCCTTGACCGAATCATAAACGAAGACTCACGCCGCGGACGGCCTGGAGCCCGTCCGGTCGGGACCCTTCCGTCAGGGGCGCTCGTGAGGGACCACGAACGCCACGACGAATGCGTAGAAGAGGCAGCTGGCGGCGATCACCAGGAGGTGGAAGGCCTCGTGGTAGCCGAACACGCGCGGCCACAGCCGGGGGCGGCGGAGCGCGTACATCACCGCTCCCACCGAGTAGAGGGCGCCCCCGCCGGCGAGCAGCAGCACCCCGGCGCCCACCCGGCCGGCCACCTGGGGCATCACCACCAGGCCCACCCATCCCATCAGCAGGTAGAGGCAGGTGAGCGCCCAGCGGGGGATGTGCAGCACCGGCGCCACCGCGACGGCGCCGCAGAGGGCGGCCGCCCAGAGGGTCACGAGCACCGCGATCCGCCAGCCTCCGTCGAGCACGTTCACCGCCACCGGGGTGTAGGTGCCGGCGATGAACACGAAGATGTTGGCGTGGTCGAGGCGGCGCAGCAGTGCCCGGCGGGCGGGGCTCCAGTTGCCCATGTGGTAGAGCGCGCTCACCCCGAAGAGCACGACCAGGGTGAGCCCGTAGATGAGCACCGAGATCAGCTTGGGTCCGTCGCCGGCGGTGCGGGCCAGCAGGAACACGGTCCCGACACCGCCGACCACGGCGGCGACGGCGTGGGAGCAGCCGCGGAGGAGCGGCTTGACGGCAGTGCTCGCGGGAGCCGGCGTGCTCACCCGGGCAGTGTACGGAGGGCCCGGAGCGGGGACCGTGCCGGAGGGAAAAATAAGAGCCCGGGGGTGGCGGGCTCCCCGGGCTCATCACTTCAACGAACCGCCACGCAAACTCTTGCGCCACCCGGACTCCTACCATCGGGCCATGCGGATCGAGGGCTGCGTCGCCGTGGTCACCGGCGGGGGGCGGGGGATCGGCCGGGCGCTGAGCCGGCGCCTCGCCACCGAGGGGGCCCGCGCCGTTGTCGTCGCCGACCTCGACGCCGCCGCCGCGGACCGGGTCGCCGGCGAGTTCGGCGGCCTCGGCGTCGGCTGCGACGTCTCGGTGGAGGCCGACGTCGTGGGTCTGGTGGAGCGGGCGGAGGCGGCCCACGGGGCGATCGACCTCTGGTGCTCCAACGCCGGCATCGCGGTGCGGGGTGGCCCGGAGGCGTCCGACGCCGACTGGGAGCGGATCTGGCGGGTCAACGTGATGGCCCACGTCTACGCCGCCCGGGCGGTGATCCCAGGGATGCTGGCGCGGGGCCGCGGCCACCTGCTCGGCACCGTCTCCGCCGCCGGGCTGGTCAACCACGTCTTCGCCGCTCCCTACGCGGTGACCAAGAGCGCCGCGCTCTCGCTCTTCGAGTGGCTCGCCATCACCCACGGCGAGGAGATCGGGGTGTCGGTGCTCTGCCCCCAGGGGGTGCGCACCGACATGGCCGCGGCCGAGGGCGCCGCCGCCGCCATCCTCGGCGACCTGCTCGAGCCCGATCAGGTCGCGGCGATCGCGCTCGACGGGGTGCGCCGGGAGCGCTTCCTCATCCTCCCCCATCCCGAGGTGGCCGGATACGCGCAGCGCCGGGCCGCCGACCACGACCGGTGGCTGCGCGGCATGCGGCGGCTGCGCCACCGGGTGGCCGCGGCCGCGGAGGGAGACCCAGCATGATCCAGGCGGCGCCGCTCGCCGGCTACCAGAACCGCATCTACCTCGAGGGCCTGGCGGGCCGGCTGCCGGGGCTGCCGCTCACCTACGAGGCGCTCGAGCAGCAGGCCGAGCGGCGGCTCACCCGCGGCGCCTTCGGCTACGTCGCCGGCGGCGCCGGCGCCGAGGACACGATGCGGGCCAACCGCGAAGCCTTCCGCCGCTGGCGGATCGTGCCGCGGATGCTCCGCGACGTGAGCCGTCGCGACCTCGGGACCACCGTGCTCGGCACCTCGATGCCGGCGCCGGTGATGCTCGCCCCGGTCGGGGTCCAGTCGATCGTCCACCCCGAGGCGGAGGTGGCGGTGGCCCGCGCCGCCGCCGCCACCGGCGTGCCGATGGTGCTGAGCACCGCCTCCTCGCGCAGCCTCGAGGAGGTGGCCGAGGCCCAGGGCGCCGCCCCGCGCTGGTTCCAGCTCTACTGGCCGCGCGACCCCGACCTCGCCGCCAGCCTGCTCGGCCGCGCCGAGCGCGCCGGCTACGGCGCCATCGTCGTCACCCTCGACACCTGGATGCTCGCCTGGCGGCCGCGCGACCTCGAGCTCGCCTACCTGCCCTTCCTCCAGGGCGAGGGCATGGCCAACTACCTCTCCGACCCGGTCTTCCGCGCCGCCCTGCCCACCCCACCGGAGGAGGACATGGCCGGCGCCGTCCGGCATTTCCTCGGGATCTTCTCCGACCCCTCGGTGACCTGGGCCGGGCTCTCCTTCCTCCGCGAGAACACCCGGCTGCCGATCGTGCTCAAGGGCATCCTCCACCCCGACGACGCCCGCCGCGCCGCCGACCTCGGCGTCAACGGCATCCTCGTCTCCAACCACGGCGGCCGCCAGGTCGACGGCTCCATCGCGGCCCTCGACGCCCTCCCCGGGGTGGTCGACGCCGTCCCCGAGAGCATGCCCGTGCTCTTCGACAGCGGCGTCCGCACCGCCGCCGACGCCTTCGTCGCCCTCGCGCTCGGGGCTCGCGCCGTCCTCCTCGGCCGGCCGTACATCTGGGCTCTGGCGGTGGCGGGAGAGGAGGGCGTGGCCGAGCTGCTGCGCGGCTTCCTCGCCGAGCTCGACCTCACCTTCGCCCTCAGCGGCCACACCGGGCTCGACCGGCTCGGCCGCGACGCGCTGATGCGCGCCGGCTGAGCGGCCCGCTCGAGCCCCCCGGGCGGACCGCAGATAGTGACATATCTTGACAATACCCCGGGCCCGGCGTACAAGGGACGGGGGGGGGGCTGTCGCCGGGACGGGACACGGATGGCGGAGAGAGGACATGCCGGGGTGGGATGTCACGGTCCGGCCTGCCAAGGAGGAGAAGAAGAAGGACGACAGCACCTGGGTGATCGTCGTCATCCTCATCGGGGGGCTGCTGCTGTGCCTCCTCTACGGCGGCCATGGCGGGGTGCAGGGCCCGGGGACGGATCGGGGGTGCGCCCAGCCCAGCTCGCACTGTGACCGGGGATCGGGCTCCGGCGGTCACCGGTGGAACGGCCGGGGTTCCGGCCACGATGGTGAAGATCGCGATCCGCCCGACCGCCGAGGGCCCTGACCGGGCCCTGCAGGTGGCCGCGACCGCGGCTCATACTGGTGGCCACCAGGGAGGTTTCAGGCAGAGTTGGCCGGAGAAGGTGGCAAGAAGAACGACCCCACCGTGCCGATCGTCATCGGGATCGGGGCGATCCTCCTGCTGCTGCTCTTCGGGGGATGCGGCAACATCAACCTGCCGACGATCGGTCCCAACACCGGCTCGGGGAACCCGGGGTCGTCACCCTCCTACTCCTGCGACTCCCGCCGCTACGACTGCCGCGGCCACTACGATGACACCGGCCGCTGGATCCCCGACCAGAACGCCGGCCGCGACGAGCGCCACGGTCGCGGTCACGAGCGGACCAAGCCCCGGCCCACCGACGACCCCGACCCCCAGGGGAGCGCTGAGCGCTAGCGGACCACCGAGACCGACAGGCCGTCGCCGACGGGGATCACCGTCGAGGTGAGCCGCGGGTCGGAGGCGATCCGCGCGTTGTAGTCACGGATGCCGCGAACGTCCGCGTCCCCGTCCACCTCAGCGGTCACCCGGCCGTTCCAGAAGACGTTGTCGGCGAGGATCAGCCCGCCCGGGCGCACCAGCCTCAGCGCGTGGTCGAGGTAGTCGCAGTACTCCCACTTGGCGGCGTCGAAGAAGGCGAGGTCGTAGGCGGGCTCGAGACGGGGCAGCACCTCGAGGGCGGGGCCCTCGTGCACCGTGACCCGTTCGGCGAGCCCAGCGCGCTCGAACCAGCCTCGCGCCGCCTCGGCGTGCAGCGGCGAGAACTCCACGGTGTCGAGGTGGCCCGCCGCTCCCATGGCGCGGGCCATCCAGACCCCGGAGTAGCCGAAGAGGGTGCCCACCTCGAGCACCCGCCGGGCCCCGCTCAGGGTCACCAGCATGCCCAGCAGCCGCCCCTCCTCGGCCGAGACCTGGATCTGCGGGCCGCGCTCGGCGATGTCGCGGGCGAGGTCCTGGAGGAGACGGTCCTCGGGCCAGAACAGGGGCGCGAGGTACGCCTGCAGCTCCGGGGTCACGGTGGTCGCGGTGGTGCTCATGGGCGCCTACCCCCTGTGTCAGCAGCTGGCTCCAGCTCGCTGAAGGGTATACGGGCGGCCGGCGACGAGGACCAGGCTGAGGCCGGCGGGGACGCGCTGGGTGGCGACGGCGCGGCCGCCGGGCTCGCGCACCACCACCCCGGCGGAGGCGCGCAGGGGGAGCGCCGTCCGGCCGCCCACGGTGGCCAGCGCGGTCCCGCAGCCGGCGCTGCGCCAGACCACCAGCCCGGTGCCGCCGCCGAAGCTGCGCGCCTGCGGCGCCGAGCCGGAGACGTATTCCCAGTCGCCGCCACCCAGCCAGTGGGGGCGGCCCTGCCCCTTGTCGGGGCTCAGCGCCACCAGGGCGCCGATCTCGGTGGCGAGCGCCGGCGGGATCACCCGGCCGTCCATCAGCCGGGTGGCGAAGTACACCGCGGGGGTGCCGTAGACGGTGCTCGAGACGGCGTGGGCGACGAGGTTCGCCGCCGTCGCCTGGAAGCCGTCGCCGTCGATGAGGGTGTCGGGGTCGGCGGCGCTCACCACCGCGGCGCGGCGGTTCCAGTCGGCCTCGCTCCAGGCGTCGTAGAGGCGCACCGCGTCGGTGACCGCGGCGAACTGCGGCGCCGCGGCGCTGGCGTCGACGAGCGCATCGGCCCGCACCGCGTGGGCGGCGGAATGGAGCGTCGCGAGGTAGCGGTAGAGGGCGCCGGCCCCCCAGCCCAGCCCGGGGTCGGCGAGGGACAGCGGGATGTCGTAGCACCAGTCGAGCTTGACGCCGTCGGCTCCGAGCTGACCCGGCCCCGTGCCCAGCAGCGTGGCCATCGCCACGCGGGTGCTCTCCTCGAAGCCGGCGCCGGTGGGGTCGACGACCTGCTCGGCCGGGGCGGTGCTGCGGAAGGCGTTGGTGGGGGGCGGGAAGCGCACGATGTTGCGCGCCCACATCGGCCACCAGAGCACCACCCGGTCGCCCTGGGCGTGGAGGTCGTCGATCAGCCGGCGCATCCCCGCGACCCCGCCGAAGCGCGCCGGGTCGGGCTCGGGGTCGCCGATCCGCGCCTGCCAGCGGGAGTCGACGATCACGGTGACCGGGCCGGCGCCGAAGTGCCGGCGCCACTCGGCGACGAACTGGCGCACCCAGTCCGCGGTGTAGCGGGGGCTGGTCCGCGCCGAACCGGTCGCCATCTGCTCGCCCCAGGTGTCGACCAGCGGGCGCGACCACCACTCCGGCCGGCTCCCCGGCGGGGCCGCGGAGGCCGACAGGCCCTGCCCGCTGAGGGCGTCGTGGTAGGCGCGCAGGCCGCTCAGCGGGTCGGCCGCGAGGGTCACCACGAACTGGGGGAACCGGACCATCCCGTTCACCGGGGGGCCGGCGCCGAGGTCGGCGCCCCGGCTCACCAGCTCCGGCGGGTAGTCGACGTCGATCCCGCCGCCGGCGGTCAGCCGCATGGTGGTGGCGGAGGGCACCTCGACGAGGCCGATGCCCACCCAGCCGGGCGCCGTGCTCAGCTGGATCTGGTAGGGCGGTGGCGCGAAGGGCGTGCGCCCGGCGATGCCGGTCACCGGCAGGGCGGCGGAGGCGGGCCGGGTCGGGTCGGGGGTGTAGCCGGCGGTGACCGCGGCGAGGTCGATGCCCCCGGCGCCGTCGTGGAAGAAGCGCGCGGACCCGGCGCCGAGCAGCTCCGGGCGGGCGGCGAAGCGCACCGTGAAGCTGTCCCGCGAGGGCTCGAGCACCGCCTCCTCCAGAACCCGCCCGTCGGCGGCGAGCAGGCGGCTCTCGAACTGCCCTCCGGAGCGGCGGCCGACTCGGCGGTTGTGCAGCGGCGGGCGCTGGCCCACCGCCGTCATCGCCAGGGGGAAGTCGACGTACTCGTGCCCGGCGACGGTGGCCACCGTGACCCGGCCGCTGTGGGGCTCGAAGGCGAGCCGGTAGCCGCGCTCAGTCAGGTGGAGGGCGCCGTCGTCGGGGGTGAGCAGCCGCTCGACCGAGGCGAGGCTGCCCCCGTGGCGCAGGCCGGGCAGTGGCGAGAGGTGGGCGGCGACGGGCACGGGCAGGGCGAGTCCCACGGCGAGCAGCAGCAGGACCGCCCGCCGGTGACGCCGCGACCTCCGGAGAACCGCGCCCACCGCGGCCCCATCATGGCATCTGTCGGGGCGCCGTGTCGGGAAGATCGTCGCGGATCCACACCGCGTCGGGAAAGTCGGCGAAGACCTGCCGGTAGTGGTGCTCCAGCAGCGTGGAGACCTCCGGGAAAACGACCAGGTCGAAGTCCTGGGTGAGGATGAGCTCGGGATCGAGGGCGGCGACCTGCGCCACCAGCGCCTCGTGGGAGCCGGCGAGCACGATGTCGTTGTAGATCGGCGCGGTGGGGAGGAGCAGGGGGAGGTCGGCGAGGACGTACGGCCAGGCGTCCGAGCTCCAGAGCACCGCCCGGTGGCCCGACCACCCGTGGGCCCGGATCCAGGCGCTGGAGCGGGCGTCGGCGAGCACCTTGTCGTCGAAGTCGGTGGTCCAGGTGACCCGGTCCTCCCGGCCCAGGAGGGTGCGCAGGCCGCCCAGGTAGTAGGTGCCCAGGGTGGGCGCCGGGCTCTGGACGCCGGTGAGCGCCAGGGGGTCCCAGTCGAGCCCGGCGACGCTCGCCTGCGCCCCGGCGAGCACCGCCCCGGCGGCGAGCGGGGCGAAGCGCACCGCCGCCCCGGAGCGCAGCCGCCGCGGGGAGGGGAGGCGCAGCCCGGCGGCGAGGGCGAGCATCAGCGGCGGGATCGAGGGGGTGAGCAGGTGGGCGTAGGGCTGGTGGGCGGCGGCGGGGACGAGCAGGGTCGCGCCCGCCCAGAGCCAGAGCATCCACAGCGAGCGGTGGGAGCGCCGGCTGAGCCAGGCCCCCGCGGTGAGCAGCCCGGGCGCGAGCGCCAGCAGCACCCCGTGGAGGACGCGCTCGGCGGCGGTGGCGGGGAGCGCGTCGGCGCTGTACTGGCCGTAGAAGCCGAGCAGGGCGAAGCCGAGGCGGTGGGCCCCGGCCAGCGCCGTGTAGGCCGCCACCCAGGCCCCGGTGAGCACCACCACGGTGGCGCAGTAGAGGAGCAGGTCGCCGCGGCGGGCGCGCGGGCTGAGCAGGATCATCAGCCCGAACACGGCGGCGTCGGCCACCGCGGTCTGCTGGAAGGCGATGCCGATCACCGCCAGGACCCCCACCGCGACCGGCCACCATCGGGCGGCGGCCGGGGTCACCCCGGCGAGCCGGGGGATGAGCAGCGCGCCCGCCCAGGTCGTGGCGGCGCAGAGCAGGCTGTCGGGCACCGCGAGCTGGGCGCCGGTGATCGGCAGCCCGAGCAGGAGCGCGGTGGCGAGCACCGCCGCCAGCGCCCGCCTCGGGGACGTCAGCCGCCGGGCGGCGTACGCGACGGCGGCGACGGTGAGCGCGCCCGCGATCAGGGTGAGGGTGTGCAGCGCCGCCTCCGAGGTGCCCAGCAGCCGGACGGTGAGGGCCACCGTCCAGGTCTGCAGCGGCGGCTTGTTCGACCAGATCTCCGAGTACAGCGACCTCCCCTGCAGCAGGCTGCGGGCCGCCGTGGTGTAGCCGGCCTCGTCGGTGTACCAGTGGGGCTCGAAGAACGAGGGGAGCCGGAGCAGGAGGAGCAGCCCCAGCCCCCGGGCGAGGGGACCGGGCCGGCGGTGAGGTGCCATGAGCCGCCTATCATCCAGGGCCGCATGGCGGTGACGGCGCTCCTCCCCGATATCCAGCGGCTGAGCAGCCTCACCCTGGTGATGCCCGCCCACAACGAGGCCGACAGCCTGCGCCTGCTGCTCCCCCACGCCGCCGAGGTGCTCCCCGGCATCGCCCGGCGGGTCGAGGTGGTGCTGGTCGACGACGGCAGCACCGACGGCAGCGGCGCCCTCGCCGAGGGGCTCGGCGGCGAGCTCGGCCTGGAGGTACGGGTCATCCGCCACTCCCGCAAGAGCGGCTACGGCATCAGCGTGGCTGACGGGCTGCGCGCCGCCCGGATGGAGTACACCGCCTTCACCGACGCCGACGGGCAGTTCGACGTCGCCGACCTGGCCCTGCTGGTGCCCGCCCTGCTCGGCGGCGCCGGCATGGTCGCCGGCTGGCGGGTCGAGCGCCGGGACGCGGCGGTGCGCTCGGTGGTGAGCGGGGTCTTCAACCTCGCCCTGCGGCTGCTCTACGGCCTGCGGGTGCGCGACGTCGACTGCGCCCTGAAGCTGATGCGCACCGACTTCCTCCGCTCCATCGACCTGGAGTCGCACAGCGCGCTGATCAACGCCGAGCTCTTCTGCAAGGCCCGGCGTGACGGCTGGCGGACCGCCCAGGTGCCGGTGCCCCACCATCCCCGGGAGCTGGGCCGTCGCTCCGGGGCACGGCCGAGGGCGGTGCTCCGGGCGATCCGCGAGCTGGTGCGTTACCGTCAGAGCTGGCGGTGACCGGACTACCTGGCGGCCGCCCGCGCGGCGGCCTGGCGGTGGCCGTTGTGGCGGCCGACGAGGCTGCGGGCGCTGCGCCCGGCGCTGAGGTGGCCGGCCTCGCTGAACGCCTGCTCCCGCGCCCGCCAGTCGACCCGCGGCGCGAACAGCCCGGGGCGGACCCGCGAGCGTATCCGCTCGACCCGGGTGATCACGGTGTCGATCAGCGTCTGCTCCAGCAGGTGCGGCTCGAGCCCGAGGTCGACGAGCTTCTGGTGACGGGCGTTGTAGTAGTGCTCCTCGAGCTCGGTGCGGGGGTTGGGAAGGTGGGCGACCGTGGTGTCGAGCCCGTGGGCCTGGCGCGCCGCCTGCACCCGGTGGGCGAGGTCGAGGATGCTGAACTGCTCGGTGAACTGGTTGAAGACGCGGAACTCACCGGCCGCCGGGGGGTTGAGGCAGGCCAGCTCCACGCACGCCAGGGTGTCGCGGATGTCGAGGAAGCCACGCGTCTGGCCACCTTTGCCGTGCACACTCAGCGGCTGACCGATAGCCGCCTGCACACAGAAGCGGTTGAGCACGGTGCCCCAGATCCCGTCGTAGTCGAAGCGGGTGGCGAGGTCACGGTGCAGCGCGGTTTCGGTGGTGTTGGCGCCGTACACAACGCCCTGGTTCAGGTCGGTGGCGCGCAGCCCCCAGATCCTGCAGGTGAACGCGATGTTGTGGCTGTCATGCACCTTGCTGAGGTGATACATCGACCCCGGCTGCTTGGGGAACGGAAGCCGGTCGGTGCGCCCGTTGTGGGTGATGTCGATGAATCCCTCTTCGATGTCGATGTTGGGAGTTCCGTACTCGCCCATGGTGCCGAGCTTGACCAGGTGGCAAGCCGGAGCATGGTCGCGCAGCGCGAACAGCAGGTTGAGGGTGCCGACCACGTTGTTCACCTGGGTCTCGACGGCGTGGGCGCGGCTGATCATCGAGTACGGCGCTGAGCGCTGCTCGGCGAAGTGCACCACCGCGTCGGGCGACGTCTGGCGCACCAGGGCGGTGACCGCGTCGGCATCGCACATGTCCACCTTCTGCCACCCCATCGTCCGGCCGCTCAACTCCGACCAGCGCTCCACGCGCCTCTCCATCGAGGCGATCGGCACCAGGCTGTGGGTGCCACAGCGGCGATCCCAGCGGCGCCGCACCAGGTTGTCGACGGCGACCACGTCGTGGTCTCTGGCGGAGAGGTGCAGCGCGGTGGGCCAGCCGAGGTAGCCGTCGGCACCGAGGACGAGGATGCGCACGTTCAGCGGACTCCGGGGGTGACTGTGGCGGCGACGGTCGGCGCGCGGGACGCAAAGAACTCCGCGGTACGCGCCAGCCCGTCCATCAACGAGGTCTGTGCCCGCCAGCCTAGCCACCGCTGCGCCCGCGACACATCGAGCGCGGCGCGGCGCACCTCTCCCGAGCGCGCCGGCTGGGTCTCGGTCCCCGCGGTGGAGCCGGTGAGCTCGACCAGCCCGGCCACGATATCTCGCACGGACGTCTCCCTGCCAGTGCCCACGTTGACCGCGCCACTGCGACGGCTGTGCAGCGCGGCCACGGTGGCATCGGCGACGTCTTCGACGTAGACGAAGTCGCGGGTCTGCAGGCCGTCCCCGTAGACCACCGCGGGACGGCCGTCGATCAGCCGGGCGGCGGTGATCGCCACCACCCCGGCTTCGCCGGTCCCATCCTGACGCGGGCCGTAGACGTTGCCGTATCGGAGCGCCAGCGTGCGCACCCCCGGCTCCGCAACCGCGGCGAGGTACGTCTCCTCGCAGAATTTCTCGGCGCCGTAGGCGGAACGCGGCGCCGGGCGAAGCCGCTCCGGCGCGGGAAGGACGGTGGGGTCTCCATACACCGCACCACCCGAGGAGGCGATCACCACCGACGTGCACCCCGCAGCCTGCGCTGCGGCGAAACAAGCGACCGACTCAGCCAGGACTCCTCGGATGTGGCCGGCCGGGTCGCGCAGTGCCCGGTTGACGCCACCCTTGGCCGCGAGGTGGACCATCGCCTCCGGTTGGAAGCTCTCCATCCCGCTCCGCGCCTCGTTAGAGCCTCCGCTGGCCTCGAGCACCTCGACCGCGCCGGGGAGCGGGACACCACAGGAATGGGAGAGATCGTCGATCACCAGCACCCCGCAGCCGGCCGCAGACAGCCGGTCGACGAGGTGAGACCCGATGAAGCCGGCGCCGCCCACGACCACGATGCGGCCAGGGAGGCCGCCGCGGCTCACTGGGCCGAAGCCCGCGCGCGCCCGCCACGGCTGAGCCGTAGGTAGGCGATGGCACCGGCCACGCCAAGCGGGGCGGTGACCGCCAGCCGGGTCAAAAGCGTGATTGCCAGGGCACCCGCTGACCCGGTGCCGGCGTGGACGAGGAAGGCGACCAGGACGGCGTCGGCGGGGCCGATGCCGAACGGCAGGCTCGAGGCGCTGCCGACCACCTGGGAGAGCGCGAACGCGGCGGCTGCGATCCACAGTGGCAGCGCGATCCCCACCCCGCCGGCGAGCAGCTGGATCTGCAGGGCGCACACTGCCACCACGGCGGCGGTCAGCAGCGTGAAGCGAAGGGTCAGCGGCCCGTCGCCGGCCAGCCGCCAGAGTTGGCCTCCGGCGTGGGCGAGACGGTCGCGCCAGCCCCGCGACGCCGCGAACCCTCCCGCCGCGGGGGCGGGACGGCGGACAGCGCGGGCCGCCAGCCACGGCAGCGCAAGCAGGAGGACGCCCGCAGCGGCCACCGCCACCAGCGCGGGCCCGCTGACGACGAACGGTGCGGCACAGACCGCACCCAGAACCATGAGCTGGCCGAAGCTGAAGATGCGCTCATAGAGGACGGTGACCAGGCCGGGCGTCAGCGGCACCGCGTCATGGCTGCGCCACAGGTAGGGTCGGACGAAGTCGCCGGCAGCGACCGGGCTCACCCAGCTCAGCGTCTGGCCGGCGAGCTGGGACGCGGCCATCCTCAGGGGTTGCACCGCGCGGCCGAGCCTGTGCAGCACGATCTGCGACCGGGTGGACCGCAGCCAGGTGACGACCAGGTTCAGCGCCACCGCGACCGTCAGCGGCGGCCAGGATTCCTCGCCGGCCGTCCGCAGAGCGGCGGGCAGGTCCACGCGACGCAGGAGGATTGCCAGCGCGCCGACGCTGACCACGATCGAGGCGATCCGGGTGATCCTCGAGATCAGCACCCGTCTGGCCGGGATGTCGTCGGTCGACCCGTCGACCGCCGCGGCGGCGGGAACGGCAGGGGCAAGGTCGAGGAGCGGCGTTCTCACCAAACAGCAGACCTGCTCACGAGTATGTCGGATCATCCCGGCCGCATCACCGCCGACCGGCCCCTGCGGTACAATCCTGACCGTGACAGTCGGAATTTCCCAGCCACGGCGTTCGGAGGCCGCTGTGGGCTCCTCGTTCTCGATGCGGGTCAGCTCCAAAGCCCACTACGGGCTGCGGATGATGACTGAGTTCGCCCGCGCCTACGGTGGCGGACCCCTGAGCATCGCCGAGGTGGCCAGGATCGAGCACCTGCCCCTGGCGTATCTCGAGCAACTGGCTGGCCTGCTGCGACGCGGCGGCCTGGTGGAGAGCACGCGTGGGGTGCACGGTGGCTACTCGCTGACCCGTTCGCCCGAGCTGATCTCGGTTCTCGAGGTGGTGCACACCGTCGAGGGCGAGGTGTCACCGGTGGAATGCGTATCGACCGACTACGTCACCGGCAGCTGCGCCAGGGAAGGCGAGTGCGCTTCGCGCGGACTCTGGCTGCGTCTCAAGGAGAGCATTGACTCTGTGCTGCGCCAGACCACCCTCGCCGAGCTGATCCACGACCAGTCCCTTCTCGAGGCGATGGCCCCGGCCGAGCCACACCCGGAGAGTGCCCATGACTGAACCCAACGCCGTCTCTGCAGCGGCGGCCCTCGATGTCCGCGGCCTCGTCGTGTCCGTGGACGACAAGGAGATCCTCCGCGGGGTCGACCTCAACGTGCCCGCCGGCGAGGTGCACGCCCTGATGGGCCCCAACGGGTCGGGCAAGAGCACGCTCGCGTACACGCTCAGCGGCCACCCCAAGTACATCGTCACCTCGGGCACCGCGACGTTCGGTGGCACCGACCTGCTCGCGCTCACCGCCGATGCGCGCGCCCGCCTCGGGCTGTTCCTCTGCTTTCAGTACCCGACCGCGATCCCCGGCGTGACGACTGTCAACTTCATGCGCGCGGCGCTGCGCGCCCAGGGCAAGGAGATGCCGGCTCGTGAGTTCATCCGCCGTCTCAACGAGGAGATGACCGCGCTGAAGATCGACGAGAGCTTCCGTGCCCGCTACATCAACGACGGGTTCAGCGGTGGCGAGAAGAAGCGCGCCGAGATCCTCCAGATGGCCATGCTGCGCCCTCGCCTGTCGATCCTCGACGAGACCGACTCCGGGCTCGACGTTGACGCGCTGCGCACCGTCGCCAACGGGGTAACCCGGCTCGCGGGCCCCGACATGAGCGTGTTGGTGATCACCCACTACCCGCGCATCCTCGAATACCTCAAGCCCGATCGCGTCCACATCCTCCACCAGGGTCGCGTGGTCACCTCCGGCGGCCCGGACCTCGCCGACCAGATCGAGCGCGAGGGCTACGAGCCCATCACCGGGCCGCTGGCCGCGCAGGCAGCAGCTTCACAGAAGTCATTGACCGGCGTGGTCGCGGAGGCACAGGCATGACCGTCCAGGCCCACGAGCTGACCAAGGACTACAAGTTCGGCTTCCACGACGTCGACATCTCCGTTTTCCGCACCGAGAAGGGCCTGTCGCCTGAGGTGGTCGCGGCCATCTCCGACCACAAGAGCGAACCCGACTGGATGCTGAAGTTCCGCCTCAAGGCCTACGACCACTACATGAAGCGGCCGATGCCGACGTGGGGCGCCGACCTCTCCGGCATCGACTTCGACGACATCTACTACTACGTCAAACCCGCCGGCGAGCAGTCACGCTCCTGGGACGACGTGCCCGAGTCGATCAAGAACACTTTCGACCGGCTGGGCATTCCCGAGGCGGAACGCAAGTTCCTCGCCGGCGTGTCGGCGCAGTACGACTCCGAGGTGGTCTACCACAACATCCGCGACGACCTCGAGAAGCTCGGTGTCATCTTCTGCGACTGCGACACCGGCCTGCGCGACCACCCGGACATCTTCCGCAAGTACTTCGGCACGGTGATCCCGCCCAATGACAACAAGTTCGCTGCGCTCAACAGCGCGGTGTGGTCGGGCGGTTCCTTCGTCTACGTGCCCGCCGGCGTCAAGGTGGACATCCCCCTGCAGGCCTACTTCCGCATCAACAGCGACAACATGGGTCAGTTCGAGCGCACCCTGATCATCGCCGAGGAAGGCTCATCGGTCCATTACATCGAGGGCTGCACGGCGCCGAACTACTCGAGCGACTCGCTGCACTCCGCCGTCGTCGAGCTGATCGCCCACAAGGGCGCGAAGATCCGCTACACCACCATCCAGAACTGGTCGGACAACGTCTACAACCTGGTCACCAAGCGCGCCATCGCGCACGAGAAGGCGACGGTCGAGTGGGTCGACGGCAACCTCGGCTCCAAGGTGACCATGAAGTACCCGGCCATCTACCTGATGGGTGACGGCGCGCACGGCGAAGTCCTGTCGGCGGCATTCGCGGGCCCCGGGCAGCACCAGGACGCCGGCGCCAAATGCATCCACGTGGCGTCCAATACCACCAGCAACATCGTCTCGCGCTCGATCAGCAAGGGCACCGGACGCACGTCGTATCGCGGCCACATCAAGGTGTACCCCAAGGCGCAGAACGTCAAGGTCAATGTGCGCTGCGACGCGCTTCTCCTCGACGAGGAGTCGCAGAGCGACACCTATCCCTACATGGACGTCGAGAGCCCGGACGTCACCATCGGCCACGAGGCGTCGGTCAGCAAGGTCGGTGAGGACCAGATCTTCTACCTGACCTCGCGCGGAATCGACGAGAACGAGGCGACGGCGTTGATCGTCAACGGGTTCTTCGAGCCGTTCGTCAAGGAACTGCCCATGGAGTACGCCGTCGAGCTCAACCGCCTGCTCGCACTGTCGATGGAGGGGTCGGTCGGGTGATCGGCGGCGCAACCGGCGCCGCCACAGACGCGCCGGCGTTCGAGGGGGCTGCCCAAGGACGGATCGCGTCGTCGAGCGGGTGGCTCCGCGATCGCCGCCAGGCGGCCTGGGACGCCTTCACCGCCATGCCGCTGCCATCGTCGCAGCGCGACGAGGACTGGCGTCGCACCGACATCGGCAAGCTCAAGCTGCCGTCCTTCCACGACAGCGACCCGGTCGACGAGACGCTGGTTGCCGCCATCCGCGACCGGCGCAACCGGGCGACCCCACGCGCGGCGCTGGTGGTCGACGCTGCGCCGCACACGCGCATCGAGCGGAGCGACGAGCTGGCCGCGGCGGGCATTGTGGTCAGCTCGCTGGAGGATGCGGTGCGCCTCCACCCCGCGCTGGTGGAGAGGGCGCTGGCATCCGTCGGCGTCGGCGAGTCGGCCTTCGTCGCACTCTGGAACGCGATGTGGAAGGGCGGAGCGTTCATCTACGTGCCGCGCTCGGTCGACGCCGCCGTTCCCGTCTGGGTGGCGCACAGCGCCGCCGGTGACCATTCCGCGACCTTCCCGGCGACGGTCGTGCTGCTCGAGGACAATTCCTCACTCACGCTGGTCGACGACTACCTCAGCGCGGTGGGGAGCGACGAGCTCTTCAGCGACGCTCTGACCATCGCGCTTGTCGGTCGCGACGCACGTTTGGACCACCACGTCGTCCAGCAGTGGGGCGAGGCCACCTGGCACGTCGCGCTGCATCGCACCGTTCTTGCTCAGAACGCGCGCCTGCGCATGTTCGGCGCTTCGCTGGGAAGTCGACTGCAGAAGGCGTACTGGGAGGTGCTCCTCGATGGCCCCGGGGCTGAGGCCGAGGTCGCCGGCGTGGCGTTCGGCGACGCCACCCAGCACCTCGACCACCAATCGCTGCAGGCCCATCGCGCTCCCCAGACAACCAGCCGGCTCAAGCTCAAGGTGGCGGTGCGCGGTCGCGCGCGCAGCGTCTACAGCGGCCTGATCGACGTCGACCGGGTCGCACAGCAGACCGATGCGTACGTGCAGAACCGCAACCTCATCCTCAGCAACGGCGCCACCGCCGACTCGGTGCCGCGCCTGGAGATCCGTGCCAACGACGTGCGCTGCGGTCACGGCGCCACCGCGGGCCACATCGACGACGACCACCGCTTTTACCTGATGGCGCGCGGCGTCAGCGAGGAGGAAGCTGACCGGCTGATCGTCCGCGGCTTCCTCGACGACGCCCTGGTCGGCTGCCCCGACCCCGGCGTTGCGGACCTGATCGGCACCCTGCTCGATCATGAGCTTGCTGGCGACGAGGTTGCGGGCGTCGCCCTGGTGGGAGCATGAGCGTGGCCACCTGGGTCGAGGTGGGGCGCATCGAGGACGTGCCCCCGGGCCACGCCGCCCGGGTCGAGATCGACGATGTCCCGGTCGCGATCTTCAACTGTAACGGCCAGATCTACGCGCTCGATGACACCTGCAGCCACGCCGAGGCGTCGCTGAGCGACGGTGACCTCGACATGTCGCGCTGCGCCATCGAGTGCCCCCTGCACGGGTCGGCGTTCGACCTCGCCACCGGCGATCCGCTGTCTCTGCCCGCGGTCGTGCCGGTACGGTCCCACGCGGTCGACACCTCGGGCGGCGTCATCCGCATCTCGCTCAGTGAGGACGCGGCATGAGCAGCCTCGAGATCGCCGCCCCGCACCTCGACGTTGCCGCCATCCGCGCCGACTTCCCGGTGCTGCAGCGGACCGTCAATGGCCATCCGCTGGTGTACCTCGACTCCGCCGCCACCTCGCAGAAACCTCAGCAGGTTCTGGACGCTGTCGACGGTTACTACCGATCCCACAACGCCAATGTGCACCGCGGCGTGCACACCCTCGGCAACGAGGCCACCGATATCCTCGAGCGCGCCCGTGAGCGTGTGGCGGCCTTCATCGACGCTCCCGCCGAGGGCATCGTGTTCGTGCGCAACACCACCGAGGCGCTCAACCTGGTGGCCGCGTCCTATGCGCGCGAGTTGCTCTCAACCGGCGATCGCATCCTGCTCACCGAGATGGAACACCACAGCAACCTGGTGCCGTGGCAGCTCGCCGCCGAGCGGGCTGAGCTCGAGCTCGCGTTCCTGCGGCTGCACGATGACGGCACGCTCGACCTCTCCGCCCTCGATGAATTGCTCGCTCCACCAACGAAGCTGGTGAGTCTCAGCCAGCAGTCGAACGTGCTCGGCACCGTGGTGCCGCTGCGCCAGGTTATCGAGGCCGCACATGCGCGTGGTGTGCTGGTGTGCGTCGACGCCGCTCAGAGCGTGCCGCACATGCCGGTGTCGGTACGCGACCTCGGCTGCGATTTCCTGGCCTTCAGCGGACACAAGATGTGCGCGCCGATGGGCGCCGGCGTGCTCTGGGCGAGGCCCGAGCTGCTCGAGCGCATGCCGCCGTTCCTCGGTGGTGGCAGCATGATCCTGCGCGTCTCACTGGAGACGTCGTCGTGGAGCACGGTGCCCCACAAGTTCGAAGCCGGCACTCCCGACGTGGGAGCTGCCGCCGGGCTCGCAGCTGCGTGCGACTACCTCGACGCCGTCGGCATGGACCGGGTCCACGCCTACGAGCTCGAGCTCACGGCGCACCTCCTCTCGCTTCTCGAGGAGATGGACGGCGTCGACGTCTACGGAGCGCGTGACATGGCTGCGCGCGGAGGAGCGGTGAGCTTCAACGTGACCGGCGTGCATGCCCATGACGTCGGCACCATCGTCGACCGCGAAGGCGTCGCGGTGCGCGCCGGGCATCACTGCTGCCAGCCGCTGATGCAGCGCCTCGGGGTCGCCGCCACCGCGCGAGCGTCGGTGTACCTCTACAACACCCACGAGGAGATCGACGCGCTGGGTGCGGCACTGGGAGAGGTCCGCCGCATCTTCGGGTAAGCGTCCGTGAGGACAGCGACCGCAGCGATGGGGTCTGCCGCCCTTGCGGGGCAGCGCGCCTCGGGGGAGGGCGCCGCCGCCCCTGACCAGGGAAGCGGTACCAAGTCCACCGCAAGCGGTGTGCTACTATCTTATAGCGGCGGGACCACTTTCGGCAACGGTTGGGTCCTGCTTCAGGCGTCCAGCGGCACCCCGGGCACCTCGGCTCCGGCGGAAGGGATCGCGCCGGGCGCCCGCGGCGGCAGGGCCAGGGCACAGAGGATCGCTGCAGCAAACAGGCCGCCCGCCGCTCCCCAGAAGGCGATCCCCTCGCCGAAGCCGTACAGGGTACCCAGCACGGCGGCTCCGACGGCACTCCCACCGAACTGGAAGAGGCCGCCGATGCCCATGGCCCCTCCGCGCTGCATCGGTGGCGAGCTGTCCCCGATGACGGCGAACAGGGTCGGCTCAATGAGCACGAAGCCGCAGGCCTCGATGCTGCCCAACGCCACGATCGGCGCCAGCGAATGGAGGGTCGGGTACAGCGAGGCGCAGCCTCCGCAGACCGCGAATGAGGCGACCATCAGCCAGCGCCGGTTGGACCGGTCCGCCAGCCGTCCCCCGGGGCGCGCCAGGATCAGGATCGGGATGGCGTACAGGCTGATGGTCAGGCCGATCACGAAGCTGCTGTACCCGCGAGCGGACAGGTAGAGCGGCCAGACCACGTCGTACATCGAGAACACCGTCCCCAGCGCGGCAACGCCCAAGCAGGGCACCAGGATCCCGGGATTGCGCCACCAGCGCAGGCGGGCCGGGCGCGAGCCGGGGTCACGGGCGATGCGCCTCTCGCGGATGCGCCACATGGGCAGCAGCCCGATGAGGTTGGCCGCCCCGGCGATGAGGAAGATTCCGGCGTCGCGCCAGAGTGCGATCAGGCCGCCGAAGAAGGGACCGACCAGCAGCCCGACCATCTCGACCGCCTGCAGTTGCGCGAACCGCTCGGCGCGTCTGCCGGGTCCGCTGAGGTCCACCAGGGCAGCTCGCAGGGCCGGCACGTAGGCTCCGGCCGCCACTCCCATGAGGGTTCGGAGCAGGGCCAGGAGCCAGAGCGGACCGACGTCGGCGAAGAGCAGCAGCGCCAGCACCCCGTACACCGCGCGCGATCCGAGCAGCATGGGCCGGCGGCCGATCCTGTCGGTCAGCTTCCCGGCGGGGACCTGGGCCAGGGTGTTGGCGATCAGCGGACCGGCGATGAAGAGAGCGATGTCCAGCGACGAACCCCCGTGGCGGCGAACGTACAGAGGCGCGACGGGGAACATCGCGGCAACGCCGGTGAACATGATCAGCTGGCCGCTGAGCAGCCAGAAGACCGGGGACGTGCGGGGACGGCGGGGCCAGGGCACGCGGGCGATTGTCGTCGGACGTGGCCGCGAGGCCAACGGCGGTACAATCCTGACTGTGCAAGTCGGATTTACGCCGGTCGCCGATGATCTCTACAGGGAGATCATCCTCGACCACTACCGCCGCCCTCGCCACCGCGGCCGGGTCGACCCCGCCGACGCCGTCGTCCAGGCGGACAACCCGCTCTGCGGCGACCAGGTCGACCTCTCCCTGCGATTCGACGGCGACCAGGTGGCCGAGATCGCTTTCGACGGCACCGGCTGCTCGATCAGCCAAGCGGCGTGCAGCATGCTCTGCGACGAGGTGAGCGGACGCAGCCGCGAGCAGGCGGCCGACGTCGCCAATCGCTTCCGCGCCATGCTCGTCGAGGACGGCAGCCCCGACGACCTCGGCGACCTCGAGGCGCTCCAGGGCGTGCGCGCCTACCCGGTCCGCGTGAAGTGTGCGACGCTGCCCTGCAACGCGCTGCTGCAGGCGCTCCGGCCGGTGGAGGAAACAGCATGAGCGAGACCGAGGCTACGCAGGTCACCGCGGAGAGCAGCGCAGTCGCCAAGGCATCGCCGGAGCTGGTCATGGCGGCGCTGAGCGAGGTCTATGACCCCGAGATCGGCATCGACATCGTCTCGCTCGGGCTGGTCTACGGCTCGTACATCGACGACAACGGGCTGCTGACCATCGAGATGACCCTGACCACCCCCTACTGCCCGATGGGCAGCATCATCCAGGGGCAGGCACACGCGGTCTGCCACGGGCTTCCGGGCGTCAAGGACGTCCACGTCGAATTGGTGTGGACGCCGCCCTGGGACGCGCGCACCATGGCCTCAGAAGAAGCCCGACTCGAGCTCGGCATCTACTAGCGCAGGCGGCGCCACGACCCAGGGGCGAAACCCGTGGTCCAGCCTGTGGTTTCCCCCGCAGCCGGCGGCGCGGAGCGCGGCTCGTCCACGACTCGGAAGACGCAGCTGACCGATGCCGCCAATGATGGCCCAAACCCCGTACCGGGCCCGGACCCTGGCCACCGCCGGGGGCGGAAAGCTGGTGAGACGGCCTGTCCACGGCTACACTTGGGGGTGCGTCTCTCGGTCTCGTCGCCGCCGCACTTCCACAGACGCACGCGGGCCGGCGCCGAGGCACTCTGAGAAAAGGAGGGTCCTGCCCATGTCCGATTGTTCTGGTAGTTCTCAGCCGACCCGCGCCGGAGTGGCGGGCTGATCGCCGGGGCGGATACCAGGTAGCGCGCGGCCCTTTCGCGCGCAACCGAGAGAGACGCCTGCCGTCTTTAGGTACCCGACGCTTCGACGCAGAGCGGCGGAACCCCGTGTGAAAACGGGTTCCGCCGCTTCTTTTTGTCCCAGCGGAGCCGGGATTGGGGGCAGCGCAGAAGCGAATGCCCGGCACCCCCTTAAGCCCCGCCTACCCGGCCCCCGCCTCAAACGTTGCGAGCGGCCTCGACCCCGGCCTCCCGCGTGGCGACATCTGGCGCCGAAACGATCTCGTCGCGCTCCACGTAACCCTCGTGGCCGTCACTGAGCCGCACCTTGACGAAGGTGGCGTTACCCCCCGGGACCGCCGCCATGCGGGCGGCCGTCAGCACCTCCCACAAGCGTGGAGCATCCACGCGCGGCGCCTCGTAGAGGCGGTACGGCATCCCAGCCCATGAGGCAACCAGCGTCACCGGTCCTGGCGGGATGTACCGGGAGCGGTAGATGGTCCGTGAATCGCTGACGCCGCGGCTGATCACCCCAATGAACTGGAGCGCTCGGGGCAGCGACCCGCGGCCCTTGCTCGCCTCCATCTCCACCAGGGTGCCCGTGTCCCCGACCGTGGCCCGGCAACTCACCCAGCGCTGACTGTGGATCGCCGGGCGCGAGCGCCCCATGACCCGGCGGCGGTCGTCGATCCGGCGCCAGCTCCCGACCAGGCTGTTTCGTTGGAATTCGACGATTCGCGCCGAATCGTCACCGGTGACCTCGAACCGGAACGGAGGGGTGCCGATGACCTGCTCCATGACCGCGAACACCTCCCGTGGCGGAGCCGCCACGGCGAATCGCCAGGCATGGGCACGCGGAGCAGGCACGGCGACGATTGTACGGATCCACCTCGGCGGCGGGACCGGCGCGGGACACCAGACGAACACGTTCCACGTGGAACGGCCAGACGGGGCCCCTGTTCCACGTGGAACAGGGTACGGAACCGCACCAAAGTTATCCACAAGCGGGAGCCCGCAACGCCCGATTCGATCTCGTCGGGGGTCTGAGGGAGCGGTGGAGAGCTTGGGGATAGTGTGGATAATTGCCCTCCGCGGACACCACGGCGGCTTCATGCGGACTCCTGCCGCCGCCGCCATAATCCGCGCGTGGCCCCCCATGTCCTCGCCGTCGCCAACCAGAAAGGCGGGGTGGGCAAGACGACCACCACCATCAACGTCGGTGCCGCCCTGGCGGCGATGGGACGCCGCGTCCTGGTCATCGACGTGGACGCCCAGGCCAACGCCACCTCCGGTTTGGGTGTCGACCGCACCACCGTCGCCACCAGCAGCTACGACGTCATCGTTGGGGGCGTCTCTCTCAACGAGGCCCGGATCGCCACCATGGTCCCCGGCCTGGAGCTCGTGCTCGCCGACCTCAGCCTCGCCGGCGCGGAGATCGAGCTGATCAATCTACCCCGGCGCGAGCATCGTCTGGTCGGGGCGGTGGCCGGATTGCGAGACGACCTCGACTACGTGCTCATCGACTGCCCACCCGGCCTCGGACTGTTGACCGTCAACGCCGCCGTGGCCGCGCAGGCCCTGCTGGTCCCGATCCAGTGCGAGTTCTACGCGCTGGAAGGGCTCGGACTGCTCACCCATACGCTCAACCTGCTCCGCCGGGAGCTCAATCCCAACCTGAAGATCGCCGGCATCGTGATGACCCTCTTTGACGGGCGGCTGGCCCTGGCCCACCAGGTGGTGGATGAGGTCCGCGCACGGTTCGCCGACCTCCTGCTCACCCCCTTGATCCCGCGCAACGTTCGGCTCAGCGAGGCGCCCAGCCACGGACTGCCGATCAGCCTCTACGACCCCGCCTGCCGGGGCGCGCTCGCTTACGCGGAGCTTGCCGCCAACCTTGACATGCGGCTCGGCGGCGACCACTCGGCGGAACGGCCACAGGCCATGGCCGGAGCGACGCCGTGACCGCTCTCCCGCCCCGGACCGGCCCGCACAGGCGCGGCCTGGGACGCGGGCTGGATGCACTCCTCGGACCGGTCGGCGAGCCGATCGCAGCGGTCGGCGGCGCCGCGGCCCCGCACCCCGACACCGCCGTGTTGGTCGAGCTCGACCCGGCCCTGGTCGACGCCAACCCTGAGCAGCCACGCCAGGATTTCGACGTCAGTTCACTCACCGCTCTGTCGGAATCGATCCTCACCCACGGTCTCCTCCACCCGATCGTCGTCGAGCGCTCAGGGACGCGCTACCGACTGGTGGCCGGGGAGCGGCGTTTGCGAGCGGTCCGGCTGGCAGAGCTGACCACGGTGGCGGCGATCGTCCGGCCGGCGACCGAATCCGCCCGCGAGTCGCTCGAGACCGCGCTCACCGAGAACCTTCTCCGCTCCGACCTGTCGCCGATCGAGGAGGCCTCAGCGTACGCCCGGCTCGCTGACACCTTCGGCCTGTCACACGAGGCGATCGCCATGCGATTGGGACGGAGCCGCCCCGCGGTGTCGAACACCATCCGCCTCCTCACCCTTCCCGCCACAGTGCAACGCGCCCTCGCCGGCGGCGAGATCACCGCAGGTCATGCCAAGGCGCTCCTCGGACTGAACGGCCAGGCGGCGCAGCAGCTGATGGCGGCGCGGATCGTGGCCCAGGGCTGGTCGGTGCGGCAGACGGAGCGGGCGGTACAGGCTGAAGAGCAAGGGGGCAACCGCTCGCCTCGAACGGCGCGCGCTCCGCTCGGCGCCGACGACGAGGCTCTGCGGCGAGGATTTGAGACGCGGCTCGAGCTTCCAGTGGACCTGGTGCGACGCCGGGGCGGCGGGGGTCGCGTCGTCGTCACCTTCCACGGCGAGCAGGATCTCGACGCGCTCTACCGCCGAATCAGCGGTCCCCAGCTCTGATGGGCGCGGTCAGCCGATCGGCCGCTCCGCGCCACCCAGACGCGCCTCGGCTGCGCTGACATCGAGGTTGGCCAGGAAGGACTCGATGTACCTGGGGCGGTCGGCCGGCTTGTAGTCGAGCAGGAAGGCGTGCTCCCAGACGTCCATGACGATGATCGGCTTGAAGCCGGCGATGTTGCCGTCCTCGTGGAGGGTGATCCAGTGGTTGCTGAGCCGGCCGGTCGCGGGGTCGAGGTAGGTCACCGCCCAGCCCACGCCGCGCATGCCGCCGACGCCGACGAAATCCTTGCGCCACGTCTGGAGATCCCCGAAGGACTCGCCCAGCGCCCGGCCCAGGTCGGACGAACTGGAGATCTCGCCGCCGCCGGCGTTCTTGGTCATGTTGCCGAAGTACCACTCGTGCAGCACCATGCCGTTGTATTCGAAGCCGAGCCGGCGGGTCATCTCCGCGTACGCCGGCGAGCCCACCTTGCCGCCGTGAGTCAGCTCCACGAGTTGCTCATTGAGCGTGTTCGTGTTTTTGACATATCCGGCATAAAGTCCGAAGTGCGTCTCCAGCGTCTTGTCGGATATCCCCACCAGGCCTGAGAGGTCGAAGTCTCGCGCCTTGTACGGCGTCTGGGTCAGCAGTGCCATTGTGTCCCCTCGCTGACGTGATGCTGCACGGCCCGGCAGGGCCGAAGCACTATTGTGGCAGCGCTACACCCAGGCATGTCAGCCGCGCCCAGCGGCCCACGCGCGCGACCCCACCGCTTCCACCCGCAGCAGCGCCCGGGCCGGGCGGCCGGGCGACCTCGCGCCGCCCAACTGTCGCCGATGCGCGACTGTGGCAACGGCCGCCGTCCGTATAATCACGCCGCGTGCAGCCTGGTCCCTTCGACGATATCGACAGGCCGCCCCCCCAGCCGGTGCCGCTGCCGCGCCGCCGTCACCACGGCTTGGTGCGCGACGTGCTCGAGGTCCTGATCATCGCCGTGGTGCTCTACATCGCCATCTGGAGCGCATTGCAGACGGTGCGGGTTGACGGCGACAGCATGGTGAATACCCTGCAGAACAACAATCTTCTGCTCGCCAGCAAGGTTTCGTACTACTTTGGCGACCCCACGCGCGGCGATATCGTGGTGCTGATTCCGCCGAGCGACCCGACCAAGGACTTCATCAAGCGGGTGATCGGACTCCCCGGCGACACAATCCAGATCGATGGCAGCCGCGATCCCACCGCGGTGATGATCAAGCCCGGGGGCAAGGGACCGTGGCAGACCCTGCAGGAGCCGTACCTCCCGCAGAAGTGGGATACCATGAACTTCTGCTGCCAGCCGAACGGGACGGCGTCCACAGTGGCAACACCGCTCAACATCCCCACCGGCGACTATTTCGTGATGGGTGACAACCGCAACTTCTCGAGTGACTCGCGAATGTTCGGCCTAGTCCCGCGCAAGAACATCCTCGCCAAGGCATTCATCCGGGTGCTCCCGTTCGGGCATTTCGGCCTCGGGGTGGGTTCCACCCTCGTCCCTGATCCCTCCGGCCTGCTGCAGACGCCGGTGGCCGCTTCGATCGTGCTGGCGCTGCCGTTCGCCGGCGCGCTCTCGACGAGGCGCGCCCGCCGCGTCCGCCGCGCCGCGGCTGCGCAGTCGCAACGCGTCTAGTCCGCGGCAACCACCCACTGGGCGCTGCTGTTCTCCCAGTCGAGCAATTCGTCGTCTGTGAAGAAGATGGCCACCTCTCGCGCGGCACTCTGCGGGGAGTCGCTGCCGTGGACTGCGTTCATCGCCAGGCTGACCGCGAGGTCGCCGCGGATGGTGCCCGGGGCGGAGTTGGCCGGGTCGGTCGCGCCCATCATCGAGCGGACCATGGCGACAGCACCCGGACCTTCCCAGACCATCGCCAGGACGGGCGAGGACGTGATGAAGTCGACGAGGCCGCCGTAGAACGGCTTGTCACGGTGTTCGCTGTAATGGCGCGCGGCGACGTCGCCGGGCACCTGCATCAGCTTGATCGCCACCGGGTGGAGGCCGCGACGTTCGAAGCGGCTGATGATCTCGCCCATCAATCCGCGTTGCACCGCATCGGGTTTGACGAGGACGAGCGTTCGTTCTGACTGCATGATCATTCTCTCAATATGATGCGCTGAGCACCTTGAGGAATGGCTCTGGCCTGCGGAACGGCCCGATGACCGCGGCGCGAAGGCCGCCATCGAGGATCTCGGCAGCCAGGTCGCGCAGCCCCTGCGGCTGCACCGCCCCCAGCCGATCGCCGATGGCAGCGGCCGAGAGGATCTCACCGGTAAGCAGCTCCTGCTGGCCGAGGTGGTTGCAGAGCGCCGAGGTGCTCTCCAGCTGCACCTCGAGCCGGCCGCGCGCGTACTCCTTGGCCCGCTCGAGCTCGGCGTCGGGGACGAGCTCGTCGGCCAGCCGCCGTAGCTCGGCGATGGCCGCGCGCATGGCGACGACGGCGCGCTTGGGTTCGCACCCCAGCGAGATCCCCAGTGCACCGCTGTCGACGACGCGACTGAGGAAGGAGTGGACGTCGTAGGCGAGACCGCGCTCCTCGCGGAGCTCGAGGAAGAGGCGGCTCGACATGCCCTCGCCGAGGATGACGTTGAGCAGGTCGGCGGTGAAGCGGCGCTCGTCGCGGTACGACGGCGCCCTCGCCCCGAGGATGACGTTGGCCTGGCCGGTACGCCGGTCGAGCAGGCTCAACGGCGACCCGGCCGTCGGGGTGGCGGGCGCGGGCTTCATGGGGGCGCCGGCCTTCTGGGTCCAACGCTCCAGCGCGGCGGCGACCAGCTCGGCGACACGATCGGGAGCCAGCGAGCCGGCCACCGAGATCACCAGGTCGTCGCGGCGGTAATGGCGCCCGAGGTGGCGACGGCAGTCCGCTGCCGTGAAGCCGCGCACCGTGGCCTCGGTACCGGCGACGTCCCAGCCGAGAGGATGGTCGGGCCACATCACCGCGTCGAACAGGGTTTGGACGTGGTCCTGCGGGCTGTCTTCATACATCCGCAGCTCTTCGATCACCACCTGGCGCTCGCGTTCGACGTCCTCGTCGAGAAGGCGCGGCGAGAAGAGCATGTCGCCGAGCACATCGATCCCCACCGCGAGGCGGTGAGCCGGGACCTTGACCCAGAAGACTGTGGCCTCGCGGTCAGTCGAGGCGTTGAGCGCGCCGCCAACGCCCTCCACCGCCTGGCTGATCAGCTTGGCGGTGGGGTAGCGGTCGCCCCCCTTGAACACCATGTGCTCGATGAAGTGGGCCAGGCCGCACTCAGCCCGGCCCTCCACGCGCGAGCCGGTGCCGAACATGAAGGCGACGCTGACCGAGGCGCGCTCACGCATCGGCGCGGCGAGGAGCCGTACCCCGCCGTCGAGAAGCGTCCGCACGTGGCCGCCGTCGGCGGCCGCCCTCACCAGCGCCCGCGACCCCGGTCCGGACGGACAGGCAGCCCGCCCTGCGCCGGACCCGTGGGATGGATGACCACGCGGCGCGCGGGCTCGTGACCACTGCTCTCGGTACGCACACCGGGATCGTCCTGGAGGGTCATGTGGATGATGCGACGCTCATACGCGTGCATGGGGTCGAGGGTGTAGCGCTCGCCGCTTGCCTTGACCCGGTCGGCGAGACGCTGGGCGAGCTCGCGGACCTGCTCCTCGCGGCGCGCGCGGTACCGTTCCACGTCGAGGATCAGCCGGCGGCTGGGGGAGGGGAGGTCGTCGTCGCCCATCATCAGGTTGACAGTGGTCTGCAGCGCACGCAGTGTCTCGCCGCGCCATCCGATCAGCAGGCCGAGGTCGTCACCGGAGACCTCGAGGATCATCGGGGCCTCTGTCTCGCCCGCCCGCGGGCTGGTGCCACGCCGCACTGAGACGCGCGCCGGGATCTCCATCTCCGTGAGGAGCGCCGCCAGCAGCTCGCGGCCGCGGGCGGTGTGCTCGTCGATTCGGCTGACCCGGACTTTGGCCTGGCTCGAAGTGAGGTATTCGCCGGGGACCGGGCGGGTGCCACCTCGAGAAAGCACCTCGACCACGACCTCGTCGCGGCTGGCGCCGAGCTGTTCCAGCGCCTGCGCGGTCGCCTCCTCCACGGTGCTGCCGCTGCCCTCGACAGCGGGCGACACGGCCGGGGCGAGTCCGGTCGTCCCTTCGTCTGATTCGGTCACTTCTGTCTCTCCTCGCCGCGCCGGCCGGCTCGAGCTAGCGACGCCGTTTGTTGTTGCGTCGTTTGGGAACGCGCGCCGGGGGCGCGTTGACGGCGCCGGTGGCCAGCGCGGCGGCCGGCTTGCGGCCGTCGGCGGCCGGTTTGCGGCCGTTGCCGTCGGGCATGACGGCGGCCTGGGTCGCGGGACGTGGCCCAGCTGTCGCCGCCGCCTGGGGCTGCGGCCTGGGGTACGACAGTGCCGTGGTGCGATGCGCGCCGGGCACCCACGCCGGCACCTTCAGCGATCCCCAGCCGACCAGGTGGTACTGCTGGAGGACCATGAACAGCGTGCCGGTAACCCAGTAGAGCGCCAGTCCCTGCGGGAAGTTGAGGCTGAGCACGAAGATGATCACCGGGAAGATGACCGACATCTGCTTGGTGACATTGGCCATGGTGCGTTCCTGGTCGGTCATGTCCGGGCGCGGCGGCGGCATCATCATCCGCGACTGCGCGAAGGTGAGGACGGCGGCGAGCAGCGGCAGGATGAGAGCCGTCGGCTGGCTGAGCAGGAGCGACCAATCGGTTGATGTGCCCTTGGCGCAACACGCCTGAGCGGCCGACTTCGAGACGTCGTTGACCCACAGGAATCCGTGACCGACTGAGGTGAGGTGGGACGTGGCGTTGGTGATGCCCCTGTAGAGCCCGATCAGCACCGGCATCTGCACCAGGGCGGGCAGGCACCCGGAGAGGCTGCTGAACGGCGAGACCTGGTGCTCGGCGTAGAGCTTCTTCATCTCCTCGCTGAGCTTCTGCGGCTCGCGCTTGTACTTCTTGCGGATCTCGGTGAGCTGTGGGGCGATCAGCCGCTGCTCGGACTGAATCCGCCGGCTGGTGCGCAGCTGCCATCCGAAGATCGGAAAGAGCGCTCCGCGGATGATGATCGTGGTGACCACGATGGCCAGGCCGAAGGCGCCGATCGTGTTGAGCGGGCCCACCTCTTTGAAGATGTTGGTGAAGAACTCCAGGCAGTACTGGAAGGGCAATCCCAGGGCGTCGAAGATGGTGGCGCCGCCCAGCATCAGACGTGACCCTCCGAGAGCACCGCGCGCTTGCGCCGGCGGACCTCGCGCCAGCTGGCGTATTGCTCGGGTACGGGGTCGTGGCCGCCCTCGTGGAACGGATGGCAGCGGCCGATCCGGCGCAGGGCCAGCCACCAGCCGCGCCGCCAGCCGAAGCGCGCGATGGCCTCGTAGCCGTACTGCGAGCACGTCGGCTGGTAGCGGCAGCTGCTCATGACCGCGAAGACCGGGCCGACGGTGACCCGGTAGACACGGATCAAGAGCAGGCTGAGACGCGTCACCGTCGCGGCTCCATTGACGGGATCATGGAACCATTGTCTGTTGTCGAGGCCACCGGGGCGCGTCGCGAGCGCTCCAGGGCCCGGCTGGTGGCGTCGGCCACCGCCTCTCGCAGGACCGCGAAGGAGAGTTCCAACGCCTCCCCCCCGGCGACGAGCACGAGGTCGTGGCCCCTGAGGTGGCGCATCAGCGGGCTGACGGCGGATCGAAGGCGGCGGCGGAGCAGGTTGCGGCGGACCGCCGAGCGCAGGCCGACCAGCGCAAATCCGACGCGGGCCACGTCGAGCTCGTTGCTGGACAGCTGCGCGCGCACGCCGTGTGAGGAAGCCCGCAGGCCCAGGGTCCTGACCGCGGCGAAGCGACGTCGCCCACGCAGGCGATGCCGCGGGATCACCGTGGAGGCGCGGGAGTGAGGCGCTTGCGCCCCTTGCGACGACGCGCCTTGAGAACCTGGCGTCCACCGGGCGTGGACATGCGGATACGGAATCCGTGCGTCTTGCGCCGGTACTTCTTCTTGGGTTGGTAGGTCCGCTTGATGTCGGTCGCTCCGCACAGATGTAATCGGCGACCGGTGGAAGTGAGCGCGCCGAATGCGGCGGCATGGGGCTCCGGTCGATGGAGTGGCTGGCGGAGTATAGCAGCGGATCCGCGGACCCGGCCTCTTGGAGCGGCGCGGTGCACCCCGTTGTAGGTGCCCTGTCGCGTTGCTAGACTGCTCGAGGCTTCGACGGGCGACGTTCGCAACATCCCCGCTCCCATCGTTTCCGTCGGCGCGGGCCACTGCTCGGTTATCCACGTCTGTGCACATTCTGTGCAAAAAGCGACTCGCGAGCACGGTCAGGATCGGCGATCCAGCAGGGGAGACATCTTGTCGACTACGGGCATTCCCCGCGATGTGGAGGTGATCTCGCCCGGCGAGGCCGACACGCGAGCCACACCCGGCGCGGACGCCCAACAGGTCTGGCAGGCGGCGCAGGAGGAATTGCGCTTCCAACTGGCCCGCCCGGGGTACGAGACCTGGCTCGCCAACGCTGTGCTCGTCGAGAGCGACGGCCACACCTTCACCATCGGCGTGCCCACGCGCCTGGCCCGAGACTGGGTCACCGAGCGCTACGTTGCCGTCATCCGCGAGGTTCTCACCGGGCTGCTCGCCAGCGAGTGCGACGTGGTGATCACCGTTGATCCCGCCGCAGTGCCGCCTCCCGACGAGCCCGCGCCGTTCGCCGACGTCCCCGAACCCGTCTACGGGATCGTCAGTGAAACGGCCATAGATGGCAGCAACGCCACCCGACTCAATCCCAACTTCACCTTCTCAACGTTTGTGGTGGGCAACAGCAGCCGGTTCGCTCATGCCGCCTGCCGCGCCGTCGCTGACGCTCCCGGCAAGGCGTACAACCCCCTGTTCCTGTACGGCGGGGTCGGCTTGGGCAAGACCCACCTGATGCATGCGATCGGCCACGCGGTACGCGCCGGCCATCGCCGGCCGCCCAAGGTGGCCTACATCACCTCCGAGAAGTTCATGAACGAGATGATCGGCTCCATCCAGGAGAACCGGACCTCCGACTTCCGGATGCGCTACCGCACCGTTGACGTCCTGCTCATCGATGACATTCAGTTCCTTGCCGGCAAGGACCGCACCCAGGAGGAGTTCTTTCACACGTTCAACGCGCTCCACGAGATCCAGAAGCAGATCGTGGTCAGCAGCGACCGGCCGGCCAAGGACATCCCCACCCTCGAGGACCGGCTGCGCAGCCGCTTCGAGGGCGGCCTGATGGCCGACATCCAGCCCCCCGACTTCGAGACGCGCCTCGCCATCCTCAACACCAAGCTGGGCGTCCACGGCTCGCTCGTGCCTGACGATGTCTGCAGCTTCATCGCCCACAAGATCCAGAAGAACATCCGTGAGCTCGAGGGCGCGCTCATCCGCGTCCTCGCCCACGCCTCGATCAACGGACGCGCCGTGACCCTGGAGGCGGCCCAGACCATCCTTCGCGACATCATTCCGGTCGCCGACAGCAGCCCGGTGAGCATCGACGTCATCCAGCAGACCGTGGCGAACTACTTCAACATCTCGGTCGAGGAGATGAAGGGCAAGCGGCGCGACAAGCACATCGTCTTCCCCCGCCAGGTGGCCATGTACATCGTCCGCGAGGAGACCGAGTCGTCCCTCCCTGTCATCGGCACCGCGTTTGGTGGCCGCGACCACACCACTGCGCTGCACGCCATCGAGAAGATCACCGACCTGGTTCTCGAGGATGCGCGCCTCCAAGGTGACCTGCGCCACATCCGACAGCGGCTTCACGAGCACTGATGGACGCTTGGGAGAGGGCTGTGGATATCCGCGCTGCAACCTGTGCGTCATCCGGCGGACTCCGCGCTCCGGTGCGTAAGTGCTGGTGACGGCTACAGTTGTGCACAGCTTTGCTGGACTCGATCTCCCTATTCCCACAAAGGATTCGTACGCTTATCCACCGAACCGCCGCCCCTACGTACTACGGCTGATGTAAGACTGGTATCGCACTCTTAAGAATGTCTGGGGACAACCCAGAAACCGTGAGGTCCTTGGTAGCAATGAAGTGCTCCGTCTCTCCCTCCGCGCTCAGTGCAGCACTCTCGCTCGTCTCGCGAGCCGTCTCACCTCGGTCCACCCTGCCCGTCCTTGGCAACGTGCTCCTCGAGACCACCGACGGCGGACTGCGCGTCACCGCCACCAACCTCGATCTCACCATCGCGGCCACCGTCCCCGCTGAGGTGGAGGCGGACGGCCGTACCACCGTGCCCGCGCGGTTGCTCGCCGAGTACGTTGCGTCGCTCGCTGAGGCCCCATGCACTCTGGAACTCGACCGTAACACGCAGGTGCTGCGGCTCAGCTGCGGCGTCCATCGCACCAATCTTCACGGCATCGACGCAGTGGAGTTCCCGCCACTGCCGTCACGTGACGCGGACGCGTCCATCGAGCTCGACGCCCCGGTGTTCGCCAACGCGGTGACCCAGACGGCGATGGCGGCGAGCGCTGACGAGGCGTCGCCGGTGCTCACCGGCGTCCTCTTCCAGGTGGACGGCGAGCGGCTGACACTGGCCGCGACGGATCGCCACCGCCTCGCGGTGAAAACGCTCGAGGTCCATCCGCGAGGCGAGAAGCCGTTCTCGGGCGGCGTCATCGTGCCGTCGCGTCACCTCAGTGAGGTGGCCCGCGCCGTCAACCCCACCCGGCCGACCGTCTCAATCAGCTTCAGCGACCAGCGCAACCAAGTCTTCTTCAGTCTCAAGGACCTCGAGATCTCCTCGCGGCTGATCGAGGGCAATTACCCCAACTACGCCCAGGTCATCCCCGGCGAGTCGACGACCACTGTCGAGCTGTCCACCGCCTCTCTGCTCCGTGAGGCCAAGACGGCCTCCGTGCTGGCCCGGGATGCGGCCAACCCGGTGAGGCTTCGTGTCGGCGACAACACCCTGACCCTCGTCGCACAGACGGCTGAGGTGGGCGATGACGAGGCCCCACTGAGTGCCAGCGTCAAGGGTGACGACGTGCAGATCGCCTTCAACGCCCGCTACGTGCTCGACGCTCTCAGCGTGCTCGACTCCGACGATGTGCAGCTCAGCTTCAACGGCTCATTGCAGCCGGGCGTGATCCGCCCATCCGGTCGCGACGACTACCTCTGCATCATCATGCCGGTGCGCGTCCCCTAGAGCTCACACCCCGGCGGAGCTGATCTTCGCCACCTGGCTGCGGGCGATCGCCTCCACCACCGATGGGTCGACCGTGCTGTTCGATGACACCATGGTCACCACGCAGATGACCGAGCACTGCACAAACGAAAGCGAGACGATGCTCCGCGACATGGTGTCGGACCCCGCGAACTCGTTGGCCCGCGTTCCGATACCGGGTGTGGTCGACAGCGACTCCTTGGCGACCTGCTTGGCGGCAGCGCTCATGTACACGATGTAGTCGGTCGCCGCCGCCCCCTTGTCGGTGTCGACGGCGAGGTCGACTTCCGCGCGCGTCTGGCCGTCGGCGCTGGCAAATACGCGGGCGTCGGTCCCGGGCGTGCTGCCGAGCAGCCCGTCGCCGGTCTGTTTGAGGGTGGAGGCGGCAGAGGGCAGGTCGCCGGCGGCGAGCGCTACGGTCAGCGCCGCGTTGGCTCCGGACTTCGGCGCCGAACAGGTCGCCGCTGTCGCGGAGCCTCGCGGAGTCGCGGAGACGGAGCGGTCGGCCGAGCTGCCGCAGCCGGCGAGCGGCGCAGCCACCAGCAGGGCGGTCGCCGCCGCGGTCAGTTGGAAGATGGCGCGCACCGGGAATCCTCTTGAATCAGCCGGCAATCGCGCCGGCGTGCAGCGCAGTGGGCTGGTGGCCACGCATGGTACCGGTCGTACACCGCGCGGCGACCTCTGTCGCTGCGCCGTCCCGCCACCCTCCGCGTGTGCGCGGCGCCGGCAACCTTGCCCCCCTGGCCACCCGCGGCCGCCTCGTGGTGATCGGCATCGGAGCCGGGGCCACCGCCGCCGGGAGAAGTCCGGCGAGGTGGTCCTCGAGATCATGCCGGCGGACTGACGGAATCCGCTGAGGTGTCATGCTCAAAGGTCAACGGACCTGAAACACGGAGCTGACCAGCATGGGGATGCACATGGGAATGGGTGGGTGGGGCCTGATGCGCTCCATGCGCCGCGACGAGTCGATGCGGCATTACAAGCTGACCGCGGGGATAGTCCGGCGCATCGCCGGATTTGCCAAACCGTATCGCGGCGCCCTGGCGGTATTTTTGCTGCTGATCATCATCGACGCAGTGGTCGGCGCCGCCAATCCCCTGATCTACAGGTCGATCATCGACAATGGCATCCTCGGCCACAACGTCAACCTGGTCATCGTGCTGGCCGGCGTGGTGGCGGCGCTGGCGATCTTCGACGCCGTGCTCGGCCTAGCTCAGCGCTGGATCTCATCGCGCGTCGGCGAGGGGCTCATCTTCGACATGCGGACGCGGGTGTTCGCTCACATCAACGAGATGCCGATCTCGTTCTTCACGCGCACTCAGACCGGCGCGTTGATCTCGCGCCTCAACAACGACGTGCTCGGTGCACAGCAGGCATTCACTGACACGTTCTCGTCGGTGGTCGGCAACGTCATCGGGGTGACCATCACGCTGGTGGCTATGTTCTTCCTCTCCTGGCAGATCACGTTGCTATCGCTGGTGCTGCTGCCCATCTTCCTGCTGCCCGCTCGCTGGGTGGGGCGCCGCCTTGCCGGCATCACCCGCGAGGCCTACAACCTCAACGCCCAGATGAACACCACCATGAGCGAGCGCTTCAACGTCTCCGGCGCCTTGCTGGTCAAACTGTTCGGCCATCCCGCCCAGGAGGTGGAGGCGTTTGCCTCCAAGGCACGACGGGTCCGCGACATCGGTGTGCTCCAGGCCATGTACTCGCGCGTGTTCATGACCGCGCTGCTGCTCACCGCTTCGCTCGCCACCGCGCTGGTGTACGGCGTCGGCGGTGCGTTCGCGGCGCAGGGAAGCCTGATGGTCGGCACGGTGGTGGCGCTGACCGCATACTTGGCGCGGCTCTACGGACCGCTGACAGCGCTCTCCAACGTGCAGGTCGACATCATGACCGCGCTGGTCAGCTTCGACCGCGTCTTCGAGGTGCTCGACCTCCCGCCGATGATCGCGCAGAAGCCCGACGCGGTGCCCATCCCCCGTGGCCCGGCCACCATCGAGTTCGACCACGTCGACTTCCGCTATCCCGCCGCCGAGGAGGTTTCCCTGGCGTCGCTGGAATCGGTCGCGGTGCTGGAGCGCAGCAACAACCAGCAGGTGTTGTTCGACGTCAGCTTCACCGCCGCGCCCGGCCAACTGGTGGCGCTGGTGGGACCGTCGGGTGCGGGCAAGACCACCCTCAGCCACCTGGTGCCGCGCCTCTACGACGTGCGGGCCGGGACGGTGCGCATCAACGGGGTCGACGTCCGTGACGCCACTCTGGCGTCGATCCGGGCGATCACCGGGGTGGTTACCCAGGACGCGCATCTCTTCCACGAGACGATCCGCTCGAACCTGCTGTACGCCAAGCCCGATGCCACCGACGCCGAGCTGTTCGAGGCGCTGCGAAACGCGCAGATCCTGGGGCTCGTCGACACCCTCCCGGATGGGCTCGACACGCTCGTCGGCGACCGCGGCTATCGCCTCTCCGGCGGCGAGAAGCAGCGCATCGCCCTCGCCCGTCTCCTGCTCAAGGCGCCCGACATCGTCGTGCTCGACGAAGCCACCGCGCACCTTGATTCGGAGTCCGAGGCGGCGGTGCAGGAGGCGCTCACGCGTGCCCTGACGGGGCGCACGTCCCTGGTGATCGCCCACCGCCTCTCGACGGTTCGCGAGGCCGACGTCATCCTGGTCATCGACGCCGGCCGAATCGTCGAGCGGGGCACGCACGCAGCCCTCCTCGCCGGCGGTGGGCTCTACGCGGAGCTCTATCGCACCCAGTTCGAAGGCCAGGCCGAGCACGACGCACCCACTCACGCGATCAGAACGGCCGCCGACCCCACCGGCGTTGCCTAGGCTGCCGGCGGTGGACCGTACAGGCTCTTGGGCTTGGGCAGCACGAACACCATGAGGAACACCAGCGCGAAGGCGGCCATCTCGAAATAGAGGGCGTCGCGGAAGCTGTGGTCGAAGTTCTCCGCGACCGCGTGCTGCGCGACCCCGGCGCTGATCCGCGCCGCTGCCGACTGTGAGCCACCCGACGAGCTCGCCAGGCTCCGGCACCCCGGCGGTGTCGCCGTCGGATCGGAGCTCGACGACTGGGCGACGAAGCAGCGGCTGAACGTCTGCGCGGTGGCAGCGGCCTGTTGCGGGGGGACCCCGGCGGCGATGAGCTGGGCGGACAAGCGCGGCGCTGCGCTCTGCGCGACCACGGGTGCGTAGCCGCTCACCTGCCCGAAGAAGATGATGCCGATGAGGGCCACGCCCAGCGCGCCACCGACCTGTTGCACGGTGGTGAGGACGCCCGATGCGGACCCCGCCGAGCCGGCCTGGATGCCGGAGAGAATGATGTTGATCAGGGGGGCGATCACCAGTCCCAGGCCCGCGCCGCAGACCGCGAGTGCGGGAACCATCTCGTAGCCGCTGACGCCCGTCCCCGCCGCTTTCACAGTGAGCCACAGGCCCGCCATGCCGGCGATGAGGAACACGCAGCCGACGCTGAGAATCCGCTTGCCCAGCTTGGGCGCAAGGCGAATGGAGACGCCCGACGCCACCGCGGAGACCAGCGCGAAGGGCAGCGTCGTCAGGCCCGCGTTCAGCGCGCTGAAGCCGAGGCCGATCTGCACGTACAGCGAGAACGTGAGGAAGAAGGCGGGGACGCCCGCGAGGAACACCATCGCGATCGCTGAGCCCACCACAAAGGCGCGGTCGCCGAAGAGCTTCGGTTCCACCAGCGGACTGCCGCCGCGCCGGGCCCGGACCCGGATGTAACGGCCGAAAATGACCAGAACAGCGGCGCCGCCGCCGAGCATGAGGTACGCCCACAGCGGCCAACCGGCGTCGCGGCCTTCGACGAGGGGGTAGGCGATCAGGAAGAGGCCGACGGTGGCAAGCAACATGCCGGGGATGTCGAGCCGCGGGGCATCGGGGGCGCGCGACTCGCGCAGGTAGATGCTCGCGGCGACGACCGCGCCGATGCCGATGGGGAGGTTGACGAGGAAGATCGGCCGCCACAGCAGCGCGGTGCCGCCGATGTGGAGGTCGGCCTGGATGAGCAGGCCGCCGAGCAGCGGCCCCGAGATCGAGGCGACGCCGATGACTCCGCCGAAGATGCCGAAGGCGGTGCCGCGCTCGCGGGGCGGGAAGCTCACCTGGATCACCGAGAGCACCTGCGGGTACATCAGCGCGGCCATCAGCCCCTGGACGACGCGGGCGGTGATCAGCGCGACCGAGCTCGGCGCCAGCCCGCAGATCGCCGACGCGACGGTGAAGCCGGTGACGCCGATGATGAACAGACGCTTGCGGCCGAAGATGTCGCCAAGCCGCCCGCCGGTGATGAGCACCACGGCGTAGCCCAGTTGGTAGCCCGCCAGCACCCACTGGATCTCCGCGAAGGTGGTGCCGAGGTCGCGCTGGATGCTGGGGATCGCGACGTTCACGATGGAGATGTCGAGCAGGATCATGAACGAGGCGATGAGCACGACGGCGAGCGCCTTCCAGCGCCGCGGGTCGGCCACCTGCGCGGGCGCAGTCTGCTGCACGGTCACGATTCGAGGGTGGTGAATCGCAGGCGCCGGACGGCCGCCGCCCCCAGTCGCTCGTTGAGAGAGGCGACCAGCCGGACCGAGTCGAGGTGGAGCTGATGGCTCAGGGCGGTGTTGGCAACGCCGACCAGGAGCACGCCTCGCTCCAGGCTGACAGCGCGGCACATCGGCGCCAGTGCCGGGCCGACGACCTCGGCGAAGACCTCGCGGACCTGGACCTCGCGGACGCGGCCGCGCACACCGAGGCCGCGGAGCGCGGGGTCTATGAGGTCGGAGAGCCGGTCCATCAGTCCTCGGCCACCGCCTCGACGTGTCCCGCCGACACCTCGAAGCGGCGTGTGCCTGATGGCAGCGAGTCGGGGAGCGGCTCGCTGCTGGTTATCAGTGTCTGCAGACCCGCGGCGGCCAGGCTGGCGAGCAGGTCGCGGCGCCGCTCCGGGTCGAGCTCGCTGAGCACGTCGTCGAGCAGGAGGACTGGCATGACCCCCGCCCGGGACGCGATGTGCCGCACCTCCGCAAGTTTGAGCGCGAGCACGATGCTTCGCTGCTGCCCCTGCGATGCCGCAGTGCGGGCCGGGCGCCCGCCGATGAGCAGCTCGAGGTCGTCGCGGTGGGGACCAGCCAGGGTGACGCCACGCGCGATCTCCTCGTCGCGTCGCACCGAGAGGGTGCGGCTGAGTGCCTCGGCAGCCGCTTGGCGGCCGCCATCCGGCTCCATGCCACCGTCGGGAAGGTAGCGCAGGCCGAGCTGCTCGCCGCCGCCGATCTGGGCGAGGGCTTCGCGGCCGTGGGGCACGAGCTCGTGCACCAGCTCAGCCCGGGCCACCTGGATGCGCGCCCCACTCTCCACGAGCTCGTGGGTGAAGCCGTCCAGCGTGCCCGCCGGTGCCGTCCCGGCGCGCACCTGGCGCAACAGCGTGTTGCGCTGTTCGAGGACGTGGCGATAGCGAAGCAGGTCGGCCGCCGCGCGTGGGTCGAGCTGCGACAGGACGACGTCGAGCAGCCGGCGCCGCCCGTCAGGTCCCGCCTTGACCAGCTGCAGGTCCTCCGGCCAGAACAGCACCACCGGGCAGAGGCCGAGCAGGTCCCGGGCAGGACGGGGGCTGCCGTCGACAGTCGCGGTGCGGGTCACCCGGCCGGAGGAGGCGTCGCGCCGGAAGCGCACCGCCAGGGTGCGGTCGGCGGCCGGCCGGAGCACACAGGCCTCGACAAGCGCCTCGTCGCTTCCCCAGGCCAGCACGTCGGCGGACGTCGATGCCCGCGGGGACCGGCTCAGCAGCAGCGTGGCCACGGCCTCGAGGAGGTTGGTCTTGCCCTGCGCGTTGCGCCCCCCGACCACGTTGATGCCTCGACCGAACTCCACGGCCTGCTCGGCGTAGTTGCGAAAGCGATGGATGCGCAGGCGTCCCAGGCTGCAGGCGCCGCCGCCGACCGCCGCGAGAACGAGCGCGCTCACAGTGCTGCCCGCGCGCCGGTCGCCATCGAGGTGACCAGCCCGGCGATGCGCTCGGTGGCCTCGGGTCGAGCCGACGCGCCCACCGCCGACCGCATCGCCGCCAGCCCGGGCGACCCTGGCGTGGACAGCTCAGCCACGGCATCGACGAGCTGGCGCAACCCGGGGACGTACCGGCCCGCGCCGCTGTCGACCAGCCACTCGAGGTTGCCCCGTTCCTGGCCGGGGACGTACCAGGTCAGCAGCATCGGCAGCCCTGAGCAGAGTGCTTCGACAATGGTCCCGGGGCCGGCCTTGGTGACCACGAGGTCGGCTGCGCGCATCCAGTCGGCCATGTTGTCCACGAAACCGTGCACCGGGATCGCCCTTCCCCTGGCGTCGACAACTCCCCGCAGCCGCCGCCGCGCGCGCGCGTTGCGCCCGCAGATCACCGCCAGTCCGATGTCGAGGCCGGCGTCCGCAATCGCGCGGGCGCGGCGATCAAGGCTGCCCGAGCCGTCGGCGCCCCCGCAGACCAGGACGGTGAAGCGGTCCTCGGCGAGGCCGAGCCGCGCCCTCACGGCACGCCGTTCGCCGTCGCTCGGCAAGGGTTGTGTGAACGCGGAGTCAATGGGCAGCCCGAGGTGGTGGCAGCGACTCGCCGGGATCCCGGCGCGGCGGCAGCGATCCAGCCCACCCGGCGAGGGAATCACCACCGCATCGACGTCGCGGCAGGCCCAGCCGGCGTGCACGTCGACGAGGTCGGTGATCACGGTGATCACGGGCGTGCGCGGCGAGGACCCGGCGCGCACGGCCGCGGCGGCGAGGTGGTTGAGCAGTGGGTGGAACGACACCACGGCGGCGGGGCGGAGCGAGCTGAGCAGGGCGGCGACCGTGTTGCGCACCGGCAGCAACGCGGACCTGCGCAGCACGGTGACCGCGGCGCGCGAGTTGGTGGCGTGGTACATCCCCGCCCACAGCCACCTGGCGTGCTGGATGAGCGGTCCGTAGAGCTCGGCGGTGCGGCCCAGGACCGCAGGAGAGCCCGTGGCGACCGGGTCGATGATGTGGATGTCGAACTCGCCGGGACGGTCGGCCTTGATGCGGCGGGCGACCGCAGTGGCGCCGGCGCGGTGGCCGCCGCCAGTGTCGGCGATGAGGAAGAGCAGAGTGACGGCCACGTTCAGCAGCCTACCCAAACCGTGTCCGAGGCCAGATCAGTCGCCGAAGTCGATAGTCTGTGCCTTGAGGTCCGCACCGGGGGCGAAGAGTGTGGTGGCCAGCGCTCCGCTGCCGTCGGCGTTGGCCACGAAAGCCTGGGTGGTACCGGAGGTGTCCACCCCGAGATAGACCACCCGGCGCCCGTCGGGAGCCACCCGCACCGTCGAGAGATCGACGAGTCCGGGGGCGAGGCTCACCGTCGTGGTGTCGCCCCCCCCCACGCTGACGCGGACCAGCTGGTTGCTGACGGTGTTGATTGCGATCAGCGCCCCCTCGCCGGCGAAGCCGACCGCCTCCAGCGGGCCGGGCAGGGGTTGCGCCGTCCCCGAGGCGCCCGCCGCCGGCGCCACCAGGATGGTCCCGTTGGGGGCGGCGATGGCCAGCCGGGTGCCCGCGGGAGACACCGCAGCAGCCGTCGAGCCGGGGGGCACCCCGGGCAGGGAGTACCGCGCACCGACAAGCAGGTTGACCAGCACCACCCCGGCGGGTCCGGACGCCGTCGCGGCCGTGCTGAGCACCAGCGTGGACGAGCCTGACCACAGGGGGGGCGCCCGCAGCCCGACCCCGCTGTCGACGACTGTCACAACCACTGACGAGACATCGAGGACCTCGACGTCCGAGCCGCTGACCAGGGCGAGTTTGGATCCGTCCGGCGACCACGACGGTCGCACCCCGCCCGCGATCTTGGTGAGCGTGGTGTTGCGAATGGTGTCGACCACATCCAGCTCAGCCGCAGCGGTGACGGCGTCGTCGACGACGACCGCGATGTGGGTGCCGTCCGGGGCCACCGCCGCCGCTTCGTAGGTCGACAGCGGCGCCTGCGCAGCGACCACCCCGCACCCAGCTGTCGCCGTGCACAGCGGCGCTCGCATCAGCACCGGCGCCGCGACCGGGTCGCCGGCGGCGGCCGCGGCGAGGGCGGGAAGCAGCACCTCGGTGGAGTTGGCCCCGGGCACGCCGGCGAGGACGACGGCGTGGGGAGCACTCAAGCGCGCCCCGGTGATGAACTTGATCGGGCTGGCGGCGGCGAGCACCTGGTCATCCTCACCGCGGGCGGTGCTGTCGACGGTGATCGTGTATTGGACGCCGGGGTCGAGCAGCTGGCCGGGCAGGATGGCGAAGCGCGCGTGGTCGCGTGAGTTGCGCACCACTCGCGTCCCGGGCACGGCCGGCGCCAAGGTGATCGCCGCGGCGGTCGAGGGCGCGTCCATCGGCGCCGAGAACGACACAGCCATCGCCGAGTCGACGGCGACGTCGACGGAGTTGTTCGCCGGGGCCGTGGCGGTGATGCGCGGGGCGGGTGCGCTGGTCAGGTCCCAGTGGTGGTCGAGGCCGTTGCGGTCGCCCTGCGGATCGCTGAAACCGCCGGCCAGCGTGAACGTGTATTTGGTCAGCGGTGCGAACACCGCCCCCGCATGGAGCAACTCGAACCCGCGTTGGGGATCGAGCCAGTGGATCCAGCACGGCGCGGTGGACGGCGCCGAGAAAGCCGCGCCCAGGTCGCACCCCGGGATGGTGTGGTCGACAGTGAAGCGTCCAATGATGCTGGAGTGGAGCACGGGGCGGTCGAACACCACCCGCACCGGGGCACCAGCCGGAACGCCGGTCGAGCCTCGGTTGGGCTCGAGCGAGATGATCTGCGGGGGAGCCGAGAAGCAGCCGCTGAGAGCGACCGCGAGTGCTCCGGCGCCGACGCACCCGATCAGCCCGCGGGCGGCGCGGCGGAGCCGTCTCCTCCGGTCGAGCGTCAGGTCAGTGGGTCCGGGACAGGGCCGCCTCGACATCGATGCCACTGCGTGACTGGTCATCGCCGCGGACCTCGATGATCGCCGCACGGTCTGCGGCGAGAGCCTCGACCGCTTCTGTGGTGGTCAGCGGGGCGCGCTCGTCGGCGGTGTACGCGGCGAGCACGCCGCCGGCGCTGAGCAGGATCACGCCGGCCTGGGAGCCACCGACAACGATGACCGAGCCGTCGATCTTCTCCTCGGCCAGGTATTCCAGCAGAGCAGGGAAGGTGACGAAGCGGCCGAGCAGACCGGTGAAGAGAGGGGGCCCGGTGAGCAGCCGCGCGACTGCGCCCACAGTGTCGCTGTCGAGGTCGATGACGTCGATGACCCCTTCGCCCGTGTCCATCTGGCGGCGGAACACGATGAAGGCCTCCTCGCCATGGACGGTGCCGTCGTCGCCGGCCTCGGCTTCGACCACTTCGCCGTCACGGAGCAGGAGGACGCCGGCTGCCGGGCCGCCGAGGAGCCGGATGTAGCCGGTGTGCCGCTCGCCCCGCAGGGTGCGGAGCAGGCGCGGGAAGTCGACAAAGGCGCTCTTGAGGCCCTCGTACTGCACCTTGCCCGCGGGGACCGGCAGCGACCCGACGAAGCCACCCGCGGTGCTGCCCGCTCTGACTGCGGCCGGCTCGCCCGCGGCGCCCTCGGGCGTGACTGCGGCCGGCTCGGCGACCTCGGCGGCGGCACCCGGTTCAGCGGGCACATATTCGGACGGCGTGTATGGGGAGGCGGTCCAATCGCCCAACCCGGCGGCCGCCGGTTCTGCCACCGGCGCGACCTCGCCGTCGATCGCGGTGAGATTGGGTGTGGCGATGGCGCGTTCGCCATTCTGCCCGGGCGCGGCCGCGCCGGCTCCCTCCGCGGCGGCGATCAACTCCGCCGGCGACGACTTGATGGTCTCCTCGGCGGGGAGCTTGGCGCGCGGATCGAAGCGGAAGTTCCCGGCGTGCCAACCCAGCGCCCCAACAACGACCGGCTCACCCTCGCCGCCGGGACCGGAGGCGTGGAACAGGTGCCCGAACAGGAAGTACAGGGCCGCCCGGTCGGCGCCGTCATCGAGCGTCAGCGTGCCCGTGGCCCGCTCTGACTGCATTGTCTGCAGTAGCGAGGCGAGGTCGGACTCCTGCAGCGAACCCGTAGTCTGCACTGAGGTGGCTCCTGTGCCTGGCGGTCGCAATCATCAGCAGAGGCAGGCGCCCCCGAAATCGGCCCGTATGGTATCAGCCGCTACTCGCGACCGACTCCGACAGGCTTCCGGGCACAGTGTGCGGGTCGCGCCTAGAATCGTGCGGGGTCAAGAGTTGTAAAGGATGCTCCAGTGGAAGGCCGGCAGACGACGGTTCTCGTCGTCGATGACGACAGCCTGGTTCGCAAGGCAGTCAGGCTGACCTGTGAGGCGGAGGGCTACGACGTCACCGAGGTCGAGCGGGGCGTCGAGGCGCTTGGCGCCGTCGAGGCGGTTCACCCCGACATCGTGCTCCTCGACCTGGTGATGCCCGACCTCTCCGGCTTCGGCATCTGCCGCGACATTCGTCGTGCCGGCCACCGCATGCCGGTGATCATCCTCTCGGCCAAGAGCGAGGAGATCGACGTGGTGCTCGGGCTCGAGATCGGCGCCGACGACTACATCCAAAAGCCGTTTCGGCCGCGCGAGCTGCTGGCCCGCATCGCCGCGCACCTGCGCAAGGTCAACGAGGCAACGTCGCGCCATGGCGAGGGACGCCGCCTGGCTTTCCACGGGCTGGTGATCGACACCGGGGAGCGCCGCGTTGTCCGGGGCAACGACCACATCACGCTGACCCATACCGAATTCGACCTTCTCGCGTTCCTGGCGGGCAACGCCGGCGAGGTGCTCTCGCGCGACCGCATCCTCGCCGCGGTATGGGGGTACGAGCGGGCAATCGAGACGCGGGTCATCGACGTCCACGTGCGCAACCTGCGCCGCAAGATCGAGCCCGACCCATCGCAACCGCGTTACATCCTCGCCGTGCCCGGCATCGGCTACCGGTTCACCAATACGCGCCCGGAGAACGGTCGGTAGACTGACCCGATGGCCACGCCGCCGATGCTGCGCTCGTCTGGGGGGTCGCGGACGGGGGACTCGACACCGGATCCGCTGGTGACCGTCAATGTGTTCGCCCTCGCCGTGGTCGCCTTCGGCCTGTTCCTCGCAGCCGTCCTCGCCGTGTACGACTGGAAGACCCCGGGCGCGGAGGCGCCCCTGGTCCTCTGGCTGGCGATCATCGCGATCGCGCTGGCCGCCCTCGACCTGGCGATCCTGGTCAGCCGCCACCGGCGACGGCTGCGGCTGGGACAGTAGGTGACGGAGCACGCTGGAGCTGGTCTGCCCAACGAGTCGCCGCAGGCCCGTCCCCCGTTCCCGTCGTACGAGGAGTTCGCCACCGACCTGCTCGAGGCGATCGATGCGTCCGGTCTGAGCATCGAGGACGTCCGCCACCACGTCGAGCCAAGCATCGGCGAGCGCCGCTTCGAGTGCACGGTGCGGCTCTCGCCCTCCGAGCCGCCGTCGCGGTACCACGTGCATGTGAACTTCGCCTGGGACGCATTGATGACCTACGTGGCCAGCTATGGCAGCGGGGCCGACTGTGAGCTGTACCACGACGAGGAGGACGCGCAGGACTGTCCCCACCAGCACCTGGCACCACAGCCGTTCGTCGAGGTGGAAGCCGAGTTCGTGCTCGGCGACGGCGGCTACGAGCTCTCGGACGTCGGCGAGGTGGGCACCTGGGTGGACACCGTCCAGACGCTGATCGGCAAGGCCTTCCCCGATGACGACCGGCCCTCGGTGCACATCGGGCTGGCCGCGCTGGGGCGAACCACGCTCGTCGAAAAGTTCACAGCAGAGCACTCCTGGCTCATCGACTTCGAGCGGCCCCCCGATCTCGGCCTGATTGCGCGGCAGGTGCAGACGGCCTTGCGGATCGTGCCGCAGCTGGCTGATCGACTTCCGATCTAGCGGGTCGGGAGGTCCGGGCAGCCGAGGGGACGGCCGGCGGACGACACGCACCGCGCCTGCTCCAGGAGCTTGGTGAGGAACGGCCGATTGTCGATCTCTGGATGCGGCACCGTGAGGTCGGCGTCGGCGTATTCGATGTCGCCGTTTTCGCCGAACAGCAGGATGTCGACGTCGGCAAGGCGTGGGCCCCAGCGGTAGGTGTCGCGACGACCCGCGTTCCGCTCGGCGGCCTGGGTGTGCTCCAGCCAGCGCCGCGGCGACCACCGCTGCGGGGCGCGCAATTTCAACACCTGGTTGTGGAAGTCTCCCTGGCCGGTGACACCGAGGGGGCGGGTGAGGATCTCGCCTGACGCTGCCTCGATGCGAACTTCGTCGGTGGCGAGGAGGTCGCGCAGGCGCGCCAGGGCCTGGCCTCGGTTGCGCAGGTTGCTGCCCAGCGCCACCCAGGCGACGTCGGTGTTCACCCGGTAGGGCCAGGTGGAGGCAGCGCCGCGACCTCGGGTGGGGTGCCGCGCACGACCGCGTCGGCCATCCGCACCGCGTGGACGGCCTCGGCGACGTCGTGGACGCGCACCACGCTGACGCCGGCGGCGACGCCCAGCGCGAGTAGCGCCAGCGTGCCTTCGACGCGGTCCGGTGGGGCTGCGCCTCCCAGGACCACGCCGATGGTGGACTTGCGCGACACCCCGAGAAGGATGGGCCGGCCCAGACCGCGCAATTCACCGAGACGGCGCATCAGCTCGAGATTCTGAGCGGGGGTCTTGGCAAAGCCGAAACCGGGGTCGACGATCACGCGGTCCATGCTGACACCGGCCGCCTCGGCGATGCGGAGCGATTCGCGCAGCGAGAAGGTGATGTCCGCCATGAGGTCGCCGTATGCGGTGCCGCGCTGGTTGTGCATGGCGATGACGCCGACGTGCGGGTTCGCGGCGATCACATCGACCATCGCCGGGTCGCCACGCAGCCCCCAGATGTCGTTGACCATGACTGCGCCCTCGGCGATGGCGCGACGCGCGACCAGGGACTTGCGCGTGTCGATGCTCACCGGCACATCGACCGCGTAGCGCAGCGCGCGCAGGGCGGGGAGCACGCGGGCAAGCTCCTCGCTGGCGTCGATCGGTTGAGAGTTGGGACGGGTGCTCTCACCGCCGACGTCGATGATGTCGACGCCGGAGTCGACAAAACCACGGACTCGATCGACGACAGCGGCGACGTCAGCGTGGATCGAATCGCCGGCGAAGGAATCGGGCGTCACGTTGATGACGCCCATCACCAGGGTGCGGATCCCGAAGTCGAGCGTGTGCTCACCGGCACGCAGCGGCGGTGGCCAGGAGCCGTGCGCCAGCAGGGCGTCACCGATCGCCTGCCCGAGCGATTGCGCGGACTCGCTCCATGCAGCCAGGGCGGCGGGCAGCTCGCCCATGGCCATCAGCGGCGCCAGCAGCAGCGCATGTTCGCCGTCGGCGTCGGTAAGCAGCGTGCCGCCGCGGGCGCGCAGTGCCCGCTCAAGAATCCGGGCCTGGTCCGGTGCCAGACCCTGCACCGCGAGGGCCTCGACCGTACCGTGCGTTGCCAGGGCGCTGAGCCGATCGGTGGGAAGTCCAAGCCGCAGGACGGTGTCGCGCAGCACTGACTCGGGACCGGGGAGAAGCGGGCGGACGTTGTAGCGCGCCGCCGTCGCGGCGTCGGTCACGCGTCCGCTTGCGGCGGCGGCAGGTCGGCCGGCTGCAGCTCGCCGACGGCCTCGCGCTTGGGAACCATCACGCTGCGCTTGAAGATGCACACGCGCTCGCCACGCTGGTTGAAGGCGCGGGTCTCCACAGTGACCACGCCCCGATCCGGTTTGCTCGACGATTCGCGCTTGCCGAGGACTGTCGTTTCCGCGTAGATGGTGTCACCGTGGAACGTCGGGTTCTCGTGCTTGAGCGACTCCACCTCGAGGTTGGCGATCGCCTTGCCGCTGATGTCGGCCACGCTCATGCCCAGCGCCAGGCTGTAGACAAGATTGCCCACCACCACGTTCTGCTTGAACTGCGTCTGCGTCGCCGCGTAATGCGCGTCGGTGTGCAGTGGATGATGGTTCATGGTCAGCAGGCAGAACAGATGATCGTCGTACTCGGTGATCGTCTTGCCCGGCCAATGCTTGTAGGTTGCGCCGACCTCGAACTCCTCGTAGTACCGCCCGAACTGCACGACCGCTCCTCCGCGCACTCAACTCCGCTCCAGGCGCGAACTGTAGTGCAACGATGAGCCGGGGGCACCCAGCGCGGGCGGCGACCCAAACGCGACGTCACCGCCCGCGCAGCAGCAGCTGCCGATTCTCAGCGCTTGACGCGGTTTCCCACCTTGTCTGCAGCGTTTTCCAGCTTGTCGCCGGCCTTGGAGCCGGCGCTCTTGACGTGGCCTGCGGCTTGTTGTGCCTTGCCGCGTCGCTTCAGCTCTTTGTCGTCGGTCAGGTCGCCGGCGGCTTCCTTGATGCGGCCACTGGCCTTGTCGACGTCTCCACCCATGGTGAGCCTCCTGTAACGGTGAACGTGCTGACCACCAGAGTAGGCATGGTGTACCAGCGGGCGGAGGCTTGCGGGCAGGCGCGCCTGTCGTCGGGTAGGCTGCTCACAGTGGCAGCACTGGCTTTGCCTGCGCCCGGAGAGGGTCTGATCGTCCACGCCGATGCGTGCTCCCTGCTGGCGGCACTGCCGGACGGGTGCGCGGGGCTTGTCTACGCGGATCCGCCATTCAACAGCGGCAGTCGCAGGGATGGGTTCCGGCTGCGGATGGATCGTGCCAGGGAAGGCGACCGCCGCGGCTTCGGCGGGGCGATGTACCGCAGCTCGCGCACCGACGTCGCCTCGTTCGAGGACAGCTTCGACGATTACCTCGGCTGGCTGCGGCCGCTGCTGGTGGCGAGCCGTCGCGTGCTCGCGGAGCACGGCACCCTGTACCTGCATGTCGACCCTCGCGAATCGCACTACTGCAAGGTGCTGCTCGACCAGGTGTTCGGCCGTGACTGCTTCGTCAACGAGGTGATCTGGGCGTACGATTTCGGCGCCCGGACGACGACAAGGTGGCCGGCCAAGCACGATGTCATCCTCGTCTACGCGCGCACCACGGGCGCGCATCACTTCGACCTGGCCGAGGTCGACCGTGTTCCCTACATGGCGCCGGGACTGCAGACGCGCGAGCGTGTGGCGCGCGGCAAGACCCCGACCGACGTGTGGTGGCACACCATCGTGCCCACCAACTCTCGCGAGCGCACCGGGTATCCGACCCAGAAACCGCTGGGGATCCTGCGCCGCGTGGTGGCGGCGTCGTCGCGTCCCGACGATCTCGTGGTCGACTGGTGCGCGGGCAGCGGGACGACCGCTGTCGCCGCGCTGGCGCTGGGGCGGCGCTTCATCTGCGGTGACAGCAGTTCGGACGCCGTCCGAATCATGCGTGAACGCCTCGGTGGTGGCGTGCCGGTGCTCGAGTTGGCTCGGATCGACGAGCACGCTGGTTAGGGCGCCGCCGCCTCAACTTGTGACGGACGGCCTCCGAAATTGCTGTCCTCGTCGGCCACGTAGCCGTCGAGGGAGGTGATCGCCGAATAGATCAGCTTGGCCACGCCCGGCGCTCGTCGGTGGGGGCGCTGCTCGCCAACTCGATGATGGCATCGACAACGTCCGGCCAGACCCGCTCCGGGAGGTTGTGGCCCATGGATCATCTGGTAGGTCAGGCCCATCACCAGCAGAAGCGGGGGGCTCGCCGGGTCGCCGAAGCTGTCGTACTCCAGGTTCAGGCCGTTGACAGTCGCGCGCGGCATGTCAATCGGCGCCGAACGTGTCGGAGGCAAGCTGCTCGAGGAACGCCACCGCGATACGGCGTAGCTCGGGAGATGACGCGGGATCGGCGGTGACCATCTCGGCCATCTGGTGCGCGGTGGTGAGCAGTTCGGCGACCACGTCGGGGTCCTCGCCGGCCATGCCGCCCGACGCGATGAACCGCAGCACCCGGCCGGCGCCCGCCTTCGAATCAGCCATCGTCGCGCGAGTCTAGACGCGCGCCGGGAGCGCATGCCGCCCCGGCGCGGTGACCACGCACAATGCGCCGCTGTGTCCGGTCCCATCGCTCTCGTCGGCAGCGGCGAGTTCACGCCGGCGACCGAGGCTGTCGACAGAGCGCTGCTTGACGGACGGCCCGGCCGCGTGGTGTTCCTCTCCACCGCGGCGGCGCCGGAGGGCGACGAGCGGATCGGGTACTGGGTCGAGCTCGGGCGCGCCCACTACGAGCGGCTAGGCTTCGACGCCACGCCGCTCATGGTCCTGGATCGCGATGATGCCGAGAACGCACAGCTCGCCAACCAGATCGCCGGCGCCGGCCTTGTCTATCTCTCGGGTGGCGACCCCACCTACCTCGCCACCACGCTGGTGGGGACGCGCGTCGGCGCCGCGATCAGCGAGGCGTGGATGCAGGGCAGCGCCGTGGCCGGCTGCTCCGCCGGGGCGATCGCCCTCACCGACACGGTGCCGGACATCCGCCGCCGCCGCGGCCCACCCGTGCCTGGCCTCGGCCTGGTGCCGGGCATGATCGTGATGCCGCATTTCGACCAGGTCGAACGCTGGATGCCCGGCGCCATCCAATGGGCGGTCGAAGCGACGCCACCCGGCGTGCACCTCGTCGGCGTCGACGAGGACACCGCGATGGTGGGGGGGCCCTTGCAATGGCGGGTGATGGGCCGCGGGCATGCCTGGATCCTGACCAACATGGGCGAGCACACGAGCTACGCCGCCGGCGAGGTGCTGTCGCTCAGCTGACCTTGTGCCGCTCGAGGAGTCCTCGCGCGATGATCAGCTTCTGGATCTCGTTGGTGCCCTCGCCGATCATCAGCAGCGGTGCGTCACGATAGAGCCGTTCCACCTGGTACTCCTTGGAGTATCCGTAGCCGCCGTGGATGCGCATCGCCTCGACGACGCATTCGAAGCAGGTCTCGGTGGCGAACAGCTTGGCCATGCCGCACTCGACGTCGGCGCGCTCGCCCGCGTCCTTGCGCTGCGCCGCCATCTGCGTCATCAGCCGCGCCGCGGTGATCTTCGTGGCCATGTCGGCGAGCTTGAGCTGGATCGCCTGGTGATTGGCGATCGGCACCCCGAAGGCGTGGCGCTGCTGCGCGTACTCGATGGACAGCTCGAACGCACGCTGGGCGACACCCACGCCGCGGGCAGCGACGTTGACGCGACCAAGCTCGATGGCCGCCATCATCTGCTTGAAACCCTCCCCCTCCCTGCCGCCGAGCAGGTTGGTCGCGGGCTGGCGATTGTTCTCGAAGAGCAGCTCGGTCGTCTCAACGCCCTTGTAGCCGAGCTTTTCGATGCGCTTGGTGGAGCGGAAGCCCTCGTACGTCTTCTCGGCGAGGATGCACGACATCCCCTTCCATGGCGGTTTGGCGTCGGGGCTGGTCTTGACCAGCGTCGCCACAACTGTCGAGTGCTCACCGTTGGTGGCCCACATCTTGGCACCGTTGATGACGTAGTCGTCACCGTCACGGACCGCGCGGGTCTCGATCGCCTGCACGTCGCTACCGCAGTTGGGCTCGCTCATCGAGAAGCCACCATGCATCTCGCCGGTGGCCATCTTCGGAAGGAAGCGCTGCTTCTGCTCGTCGGTGCCGAACTCCTCGACGAGGTAGCTGACGATGAAATGCGTGTTGATCACGCCGGTGATCGACATCCAGCCGCGGGCGATCTCCTCGCAACACATCGCGTAGGTCTGGTAGTCGAGACCGGAGCCGCCGAACTCCTCGGGGATGGCAAAGCCGAAGAAGCCGAGCTCCTTCATCTTGGCGACGATCTCGGTGGGGTACTCGTCGTCGTGCTCGAGCCGGTGGACCTCCGGGATGATCTCCCGCTCGACGAAGTCGCGAACCATGGCGACGATCTCGCGCTGTTCAGCCCTGACGTCGGTGGTCATGGCCGCGCAGTGTAGAACGACGGTCTCGCCGTCGGACCGGACTCTGTCCCTGCCTGGCTATCGGGCTGAGGCGCGCGCGCCCACCTCGCCCGGATCGGCATCTCCCGCCGCTACTGCCGCACATCGCTCCCGGGTGACGGCTACAGCTCTGCCGTCGACGTCGGCTGCCACCACCGCACAGCCGGCGAGCAGCGCCGCGACCGCCGAGGAGCCGCTTCCGACGAACGGGTCGCACACCGTCATTCCGGGCGCGGCGCTGCCCGCGAGCATGCGAGAGAACAGCTCCACCGGCTTCTGCGTGGGGTAGATCCCACGGTGGATTCGCTTGATCGGCCACACGTCGGGGAGGTCACGACGGGACAGCTTCCGACGCCCCTTGGTGGCGAACACGATGGTCTCGTGCCGCCGCCGGAAGTAGTGGCCCATCCCGAGGTTGACCTTGTCCCATACGATCAGGTTCTTGACGGCAAACACTTCACGGATGAGATGGCCGAGCGACAGAAGCGAGAAGCTGTCGAACATCACATAGATGTGTCCACCGTCGGCGAGAACGCGGTGACACTCGCGCAAAAACGCGAGGAACGTCTGCGGATCGTCGCGAAACTCGGTGAACCAGCGATCGTTGTCGACAGCCGCATACCGCCCCACGATGCGTCCATGTCCGAACGACATGTGCTGGTTCATCCCACTGTAGGCGGGGTCGGTGGTGATGACATCGACCGAGCAATCCGGCAGCGACGCGAGGAACCTCAGACAGTCGACCTCATCAACGCGCCAGCGCGAAGGCAGCGGCTCAGTGAGCGCGAGCATCCCGCAACGCTACCAGCGATCTGTGCCGCGCAACCGCCCCGATGCAACCGGCTGCGCGTCCCTACAGCGCCGCGAGCGGTTGGCGCGCGCCCTTGATGCCGTCCAGGACCACGCTGACCACGTAACCGAGGTCGATGCGCGCGGTCACGTCCGTGGGCTGCGCGGTGTCGGCGTCGATGTGCAGGTCGTCACCAGCACCGAGCGCGGCGCGTAATGCCGGCTGCCTCGCGATCTCTGGGTCGACGCCCGGCGGTCGGCGCAGGATCGGCCTTCCGTCGAACCGTTCGAAGACCATTCCGGAGTGGGGATGACCGCGAATCCGGTAGGCGCCGTCGTGGAGGCGGCGGTGGTGGAAGTGGCAGAGCGACACCAGGTTGTCGAGGTCGGTTGGCCCCTCGTCGGCCACCCAGTGCTCGATGTGGTGCGCGTGTGTTCGGTGGGAGGGGACTGCGCACCCGGGGAAGCGGCAGGTCCGGTCGCGGCCCTGGACCGCCCGGCGCAGCGCCCGCGGAAAGATGCGCTTGCTGCGCCCCACGTTGATGGGAACGCCGTCGCGCTCGGTGATGGCGACGACCGAGGCGTCACAGCCGAGGCGTCGGATGGTGGACGCGGAGAGAACGGGACCACCGTCAAGGTGACGCCGCCCCTCCGGATCGTGGCCGGTGAGGACGCCGACATCGACGTGGACCAGCATTGGCAGGGAGGTGGGATCGGTCAGCAGCGCACCGCCATCCCGGGCGAGGGCGTGTTCGCACACCGCCACGATGGCGTCCGCGCGCCGCGCAGCCCACGGTGCATCGGCTGGGTCAGGTACGTCCTCCACCGGCTCGGACGTCGTCGCTGCCTTCTCGTCGGCGCGACGTTCGCGGACCGCTGCCTCGATCGCCGCCATCACCAGCGCGCCCTCCTCGGGTGGGAGGACGGCACGCAGATGGAGCATCCCGTCGTCCTCGAAGTGCGACCACAGGCCGCGCCGGCTCAGCTGGTCGTCCGCATGCTTTGGGGTGTCGAGCTCGAGAACGCGACGGCAGGCGCGGCAGATGCGCGCCAGCTGGGCACCCGTGGAGTTGCTGGCGACGTTGAGCCAGAGCTCTTCATCCTCGGCGGTGGCCACCCGGCTGAGCTCGCGCACGCTGTCGAACGACAGCCGTCCAGCGGCGAACGCGGCTCGGATCTTCGGGAGGGTCTGCGTTGACTGGCCGACGCGCAGCAACTCCTCACCGGTCCGCGGCGCGAACCCGGTGTTCAGAGTCAGCCAGTCGGAGAAGGAGCGCAGCCCATCGCCACACCAGCCATCAACGTCATTGAACTCAGCCGCGAGCCTGCTCAGCTCAGCCATCGCTGCGTGTGTGTGCGCGGCCAGCTCGCACAACTGACGCTCCAGCTCGGCAGCCCTTTGACGTCGCACTGCGACAGCAGCGCGGAAGTCGGGAGCGGTTGAGATCGCTGTGCGCATCAGGGTTTCAGTGTACCAAACATGCGTTCGTCAAGGCAATCGTCTCCGCTCCGCACAGGTCGATTCGAAGGCATCGTCCCTGCTTTGTCCGCCACCGCCCGTTCGTCACCCGGAACGCCGTTGTCCGAAGAATCCACCCAATCCCTGCTACAGTGCGCGCAGCGCAGGACAACAGCACACGGAGGGCAGACTGATGGCAGCAGAGATTGTGCGTTCCACGCCCCTGTCCTTCATCGTCCCCGGTCCCACCGTCTAGCTCCACGCAAGACAGCGGTCGCCTCGCGACCGTGCGCTGATCCCGACGCGAGACCGGGTGTTCGCATTCACTCGGAGTTTCTCGTGCTCACATCGTGTCCCGTACTGTCCCGCCTGGGGTGGGACGAACTCTTCGCCGCCGCGTTCAACGCGATGGCGCCCCCCTCGACCGTGCCCGCGCGAGTGCTGTCGGTCGCATCGCGCAACCTCACCGTGATGAGCGAAGGCGGTCAGCGTGACGTGGTTCTGGCCGGCCGTCTCCGCGCCTCCCCGCCTCCGGGCGGCGTCACCACGGGTGACTGGGTCGCCGTCGACGACAGCTCCGTCCAGGGTCTGGTCCCGCGACGCAGCGCCCTGCTCCGGCGCGCCGCCGGCAACGCCGCGGTCGCGCAGGCCGTCGCAGCCAACCTCGACATCGTGTTCATCGCTGTGCCACTCGGTGCCGGCGTGGCGGTGCGCAGGCTGGAGCGCAGCCTGGCGATGGCCTGGTCGAGCGGGGCGCGGCCGGTCGTTCTGCTGACCAAGGCGGACCTCAGCAGCGACCTTGCGCAGGACCGCGACACCGCAACAGCCGTCGCCGGCGCAGCCGCGGTGATTGCGGTCAGTGCCCAGGGGCTGGGCATCGACGAGCTCAGCAACTGTCTTCACCCGGCTCAGACCGGTGCCATCGTGGGTCCAAGCGGCGTGGGCAAGTCGACGCTGGTCAACGTGCTCTGCGGCGCTGAGCGCCTTGCCACGGCGACGGTTCGCGCCGACGGACGAGGCCGCCACACCACCACCAGTCGCGAGTTGGTCGAGCTCCCCGGGGGCGCGCTGCTCATCGACACCCCGGGCATGCGCGAGATGGGTGTGTGGGATGCGCAGGCGGGGATCGATGAGGTGTTCGCCGACGTTGGCGAGCTGGCCGCGCGTTGCAAGTTCGGCGATTGCTCGCACAACGGCGAGCCCGGCTGCGCGGTCCGCGAAGCCGCGGCCGGCGACCCGGCGATCCTCGACAGGCTGGCAGCGCTGCGCAAGCTGGAACGCGAGCAGCGGTTTGTCGACCTGCAGGTGGACGAACGGCTCAGGGCGGAGGCTCGCCGCGAACACCGCCGCTGGGCGCGCGCGGTGCGCAGCCAGCCACACCGATGACGCGCCGCGTCAGCCCACGGCCGCCTCTGCGTCCGGCTGTCGCGGCGACGGCGTCAGCCCCGCGGCGCGGCCGCGCATCTCGAATTGCGTGGCCATCTTGCGCGACGCCTCGTCGATCATCTCATCGCCGAGCATCACCGCGCCACGGCGCTCCACCTCGGTGGCGTGGCGGTACGTCTCGAGGATCGCGACCGCCTTGTCGAAGTCGGCCTGCGACGGTGTGAACACCTCGTTGCAGGGCTCGATCTGGCCCGGGTGCAGCACCCACTTGCCGTCGTAGCCCAGCGCCGCAGCGCGTGAGGCGGCGTCACGAAAGCCCTCGATGTCGCGGATCAGCAGATACGGTCCGTCGATCACCTGGATGCCCGCGGCACGCGCGGCGACGGCGAGCTTGAAGAGCACGTAGTGGAAGATGTCGCCAGGGTAGTTGTAGGTGTTGGCGACCGTCAGGTTGGGGAACTGCATGGCCGCGGAGAAATCGGCGGGACCGTAGGTGATGGTCTCGATCCGCTTGCTGGCAAAGGCGATCTGCTCGGCGTTCATCAGCCCGACCGCGTCCTCGACCTGAGCCTCGATGCCGATGCGCCCCGGCTCCAGCCCGAGGGTCTGCTCGAGGCTGCCCAGGGCTCGGTCGACGAAGGCGATGTCGCCGGCGTTCTCGACCTTCGGCACCATGATGCAGTCGAGGACCTCACCCGCTCCGGTGACCACCTCGCGGAGGTCGTCGAGAGCGAACTGGCTGGCCACCTGGTTGATGCGCACCACGCGCACCTTGCTCTGCCAGTCGTGGCTGCGCAGCGCCTCGACGATCTTGCGCCGGGCCGCCGGCTTCTCCAGGGGAGCGCAAGCGTCCTCCAGGTCGAGGAATACCTCGTCCGCGGCCGATGCCGCCGCCTTCTCCATCATCCGCGGGTTGCTGCCAGGACAGGCCAGAACGGATCGGCGAAGCCGGGACGGCATCGGGCTCCTCCTCAGACGCCGGCGGGCGGGGCGTCGTCGCCTTCGTCGGCCGGCGGGGTTGGCTTCTCGGGATCTGGGGTCGGTTTCTCGGGATTCTCGGTCTTGGGACGGGGGCGATCGTCGTAGGAGTCCTGGGCCGGGTTGGGCGGCGCCGTCCCCCCGAAACCGGGGAGCTCCCCAGGGGCGCCGGGGGCACCCGGCGGAACCGGGAAACCGAGGCCGCTGAACAACTTGGCCAGCTCGTCGGGGCCGCCAAGATCCTCCTGGACGCGGTCCATCATCCTCATCATCAGCTCCTGGAGCTGCGGGTCCTCGGCGAGCTTCTCCTGGACACCGCCAAGCTGGCCGATCAGGTCCTTGATGGCGGCCTCCTGGGCCACCTGCATGAGCACCGGCTGGCTGGCGGCCGCGATCACTGTCTGCGACTGCTCACGCAGGATCTCGAATCCCTTGCACGCCAGGCATGTGCCCTGGTGCTGGCAGCGACACAGCTGGCTCTTGAGGCGGTCGAGCTCCCGGTGCAACCCGCTGAGATCGACGCCTTCGCTCGGATCGCGCATACCAGCATCCTAGCGTTGCGACGTTCGCGACAGCTCAGGGGGCGAGGATCTGCCTCGCCCCGGCAAGAACCGGCTCTTCTTCGCGCACCGCCCGCCGTCGGACAGGGTTGCCCTTCCAGGACGGCAGCCGCTCGTCGACGAACGCCGGCTTGGCGAAGACCATCTGCACATCGGTGATGCGGCGCTCCGTGAAGCCTGCCTCGCACAGGGACAGGTACAGCGTCCAGGTGCGCAGGAAGCGCTGGTCGAAGCGCGCCGGCAACCGCGATGCGTTGCGCAGCAGGTTCTCCCGCCACGCCGCCAGCGTCGCCGGGTAGTGCCGGGTGATGTCCTCGAGGTTGACCAGGCGCAGGTCGCCGGTGCGCGCGGTCGAGTCGAGCACTGCCTCGACGGACGGACAGTGGCCACCCGGGAAGATGTGGGTGTTGATGAACGTCCGCTGACCGCGCGTCGCCTTGTCGGTACGCAGCGGCTGGCATATCGCCTGGATGGCGGCGAGCCCGTCATTGGCGAGGAGGCGGTTGCACTGCCGGAAGAAGCGGTCCCAGTAGCGCCAGCCGACGGCCTCGATCATCTCCACCGATACCAGCTTGGAGAAGCGGCCGCGGAGGTCGCGGTAGTCGTCGAGAAGGACGGTCACCCGGCCGGAGGCGCCGGCTCGCTGCACCCGCTCGGTGGCCAGGGCGTGCTGCTCGTCGCTGATGGTGGTGGTGGTGACGCGGCAACCGTAGGTCTGCGCCGCATGCACGGCCAACGCGCCCCAGCCCGTGCCGATCTCGACGAGGTGGTCCGACGCTTGGAGGTCGAGCTTGCGGCAGAGACGGTCGATCTTGGCCAACGAAGCGTCGTGCAGGCTCGCGCCCGGCGATTCGAAGATCCCGCTCGAGTACGACATGGTGTCGTCGAGCATCAGTGAATAGAGGTCGTTGCCGATGTCGTAATGCTGGGCGATGTAGTTGCGGCTGCGGCTCGGGGTATTGCGCCGCAACCATTCACGTCCGGCGAGCAGCGGGCGAAGCAGCGGCGCCACTGCCGCCTGCAGCCGATCGAGGGTGTCGAGGTTGCGCGTGGTGACGCGGAGCAGCGACACCAGGTCAGGGCAGTCCCACTCGCCGTTGATGTAGCTGAAGGCCCCGCTCAGGCTACCCATCGCGATGGCCCTGTAGAAGGTGGGGCGATGCACGTGCACGATGGCACGCACGGGGAACTCCGTCAAAGAGCCGAATCGGTGCCTCGCGCCACCGTCCTCCACGATCTCGAGCTCGCCATGGCGGATGTGGGCGAATGCGCGCAGCACGAGTGCCCGCACCGCAGTGTCGAGGCGGGGAAGCTCGCGCAACGGCGAGGCAATCCGGGCGGTGGGTGGGCTCGCGGTCATGGTGCTGCGGGAGTGCTCCTGTCGACGGTACGGCGCTCCCCGATGGTACGGCGCGCGGACTGGTGCGCGACTTCAGGCTACGATCGCCGGTGTGTCGCAAACATGGCGCCGTCAGAGGGTGCGCCTGCGCTGGGGCAGGCTGAGCGTCTATGTCGCCGGCGAGGGACCGCCGCTGCTGCTGCTCCACGGACTTGGCGGCAGTGGCCGGTACTGGGCGGGATTGGCTCCCCACCTGGCTGCGACCAGGACGTTGATCGCGCCCGACCTGGCCGGTTTCGGCCGCTCCGACAAGCCGTCGTCGGACTATTCGCGTGATTTTCATCTCGACAACCTCGACGCGCTGTTGGACGCGCTGCGATGTGAGGACAGACTTGCCGTCGCCGGCCATTCCATGGGCGGGGTCCTCGCGGCGCTGTTCACGGTGCGACATCCGGGACGCGTCGAGGCGCTGGCGCTGGCGGCGGCACCCTTTCCTCGCGTGCAGGCGCACCCGTCCCGACTGCCACGCGGGCTGTTCGAGCGAGCGTTCTACGGCTTCGTACAGCGGACGCTGCCACTGGTATCGCCTTTGGTGAGGTCGCAGACGTACCCGCGCGCCGTTGTCGCCGACTACCTGCGGCACACGCGTGACAGCTACCGCTTGACCTCGAACTCGCTGATCTGGGATGTCGGCGTCATCGACGAGCTGGAGGCGTTGCGCAGCGCTGAGAGCCTGCGCGAGCTGTTGCTCTACTCCGAGGACGATCGCACCATCGCCGCAGACAGCCTGCAGCGCTGGCAGCAGGTGCTTCCCGGGGCGGAAGTGCACCTCGTCCCCGGGGCCCACCAACTGCTTCTCAGAGGCGGATTCACGGATCTCGCCACCTGGCTGGCGCGGGCGGCCGCGAGCCGCGTTGCCTGATTGTCACCACTGCGACCTGTTCGGCCGGCAGGTATCTGCGCTATAGTCATCGGCACGCGGGAGCCTTCGGGAACCGCTGCGCGCCCACTGTGGTCGCCATGCCGTCAGAGCAGCGAAAGGTCGCTGTGCGCTGATGCCCGAATCCATCCCGGACCGGATGTATGACGCCGGGGGAATGCACCCTCACCGGCGTCCGAGGGTTTTCACCGTCCGTCTGATAGCTCCGGACCTCGCTCTCGACCGTCTCCACCTCATCGTGGCCGACGGCAGCGACGCCATGGTGGTTCTCCGAACGCTCGCACACGGAGATTCCAACGGCGCAGATCCGCGCGACCTGTTTGCTCAGCGGATCAGCGAGATCGGCCACCTCACCGTCTCCTTCGGTGACGAGGAGCCGCCGCAACTGCTGCTGTCGCTCCCGGACCTGGCCCTGACGTGCGTGCCCCAGGAGGCGCCCGACCACGACCCCGGCCACATGGCGTTGCGGGTCGTCTCAATGCGGCCCGCCACCGACCACCCCGAGGGCAGCAAGGTGCTGACCGTCACCACCAGGCAGCCGATCGTCACTGCCGCGAACGGCGTGGGCAGCGACACGCGCCGTCTGCTGGACTGGCGCAGCGCCAGCGCAGCCGCGGCAAAGTCCGCCGAGCTCTATGCCGCGCTCAAGCTCGTCGACAGTCTCGAAAAGGCCGAGCGGCAGCGCGCCGCGACCCAGCGCACCCACTTCATCGCCGCCAAGGAGTACTGGCGCTGCAAGCGCTGCCGCGCCCTGTGGCGTCCCGCTGACCACGAGCGCTGCCCGTCGTGCGGGCATGAGTTCACCGACGCCGACCGCCGTCAACCCGAGGTGGGCAAGGTGGAGTTCACCATCCCGCAGACCGAGCAGATCAACCTCACCCCGGACGCCGCGGTGCTGGTCGAGCCCGAGGACGAGCCCAACTTCGTTGGCCGCGTCTCGCGTATCGACCACCACCGCCACACGGTCGAGGTCACCGCCCGCACCTTCGAGCACGCCGGCACCGAGGGAACCATCACCCCGTCGTTCAACAAGGCGCTGTACCAAGCCAAACGCAGTGTGCTCGCGGCCATCGCCACCCGGGACTTCGGCGTTGGGCTGCTCGCCCAACTGATGGTGTCGCCACAATGGGTCACCGCACCTGCATACGACGAGGACGCCGAGTCCCACGCGCACGACTGGCTGACCGAAGGGATGATGGCCAACCCGCCGCAGGACCGCGCCGTGGCCCTGCTCAGCCGTCTCGCCGCCGGCGAGGCCGTGTTCATCCAGGGTCCGCCCGGCACCGGCAAGACGACGGTCATCGTCGAAGCCGTCAAGCGCCGGCTGGCGGCCAACCCCGACGAACGCATCCTGGTGACGTCGCACAGCAACCTGGCCGTCGACAACGCGCTCGAGCGACTCGCCGGCACGCCCGGCATGCGAGCCGTGCGCGTGGCCCGGGCTGAGCGCGTGCATCCGACCGTCGACAGCTTCCGGTGCGACGACGAGGACGACCCGCGCCTGCTCGAGGCCAACTGTTACTTCGCCACCTGCGCGACGGCGGCGACCTCGGCGATCACCGACATGAACTTCGACATCGTCATCCTCGATGAGGCCAACAAGGCCCGCGTCGACGAGGCGCTGCCGGCACTGCGGCTCGGCTCTGCGCTGGCACTGGTCGGTGACCACAAGCAACTCCCCCCAGTCGAGGACGACGCGCTCTACGGCATCGTCGAAAGCGACGAGGCGCTGGAAACCCTTGTCAACAGAAGCCTTTTCGAGCAGGCGTGGGAGGGTGGCCTTCCCGAGTCGGCGCGCTGCCTGCTGACCATCCAGCACCGCATGCACCCGGACATCGCGGCCTACGTCTCGAAGGCCAGCTACGACGGCCAGCTCCAGGATGCGCCCGAGGTGCAGGCGTACGACTACATCACCCGTACCCCATTCCCGGTGGCGCTCCACTTCGTCGACACCGAGGGAATGCGCGGGGGCCGCGAGCGCCGCGGGCCCGGTGGCGCGCTGCGCAACGAGGCCGAGGTGAGGGTTGCCGCCCAGGTGGTGCGACTCCTCGACGAGCGCGCCCCGCGCGAGATGTCGATGGCAGTGATCGCGATGTACGCCGAGCAGGTCGAGCGATTGCGCCAGGCGCTCGGCCGGCGCCGCTTCAAGCGCCCGGTCAAGATCGACACCGTCGACTCCTTCGAAGGCCGCGAGGAGGACATGGTGGTCATCTCGCTGGTGCGCTCCAACGAGCGCGGCCGCATCGGCTTCTTGCGCGTGCCCAACCGGCTCAACGTGGCCATCTCGCGCGCCAAGCACCTGGTGGCCTGCATCGGCGACAGCGCCACGCTCCGCGCCGGCGAAGAGTCGATGTACGGCGAGCTGGTCGAAGCCGCTCGCTCCACCGGGGGCTGGCTGAGCGCGCTGGACATCGTCAGCCCGGGCAAGCCGCAGCGCCGCCGCCGCGGTGCCCCGGCTCCCGCGCAGCGGGTCGGCCCGGATGGCGAGCCCCTGCCTCCTGCCCCCGAGAGCGAGGACGGCGCACGTCGGCGCCGCCGCCGCCGCCGCCGCGGCCAGGCGCAACCGGGGGGAGCGCAAACCCCGGCGGCAGAGGGACAGCAGCAGGCCGCCGGGCAGCCGCGAGAGCCTGTGCTCGGCCCCGATGGACAACCCATTCGCCGCCGTCGTCGCCGTCGTCGCCGTGGTCGCGGCGCCGGGGTGCCGGTGCCGGCCGGCCAGCCCGGCGGGCTGGGAGCTCCGGCGGCTGCGTCGGAGCCCGGCGTGGCATCCCTCGGCGCGCAGGGGTCACTCCACTTCGCCCCCGGCGAGATCCAGAGCTTCCGGCCGCGCCGCCGCCGCCGCCGGCGTGGCGGATCAGCCGGTCCCACCGACACCGAGGGTCCGCCCGCGACCCAGGCCGGCGAGAGCCCGCCACCGACCGCGGCCGCGCCCCAACCTCCGGCCGCCTCCGGCTGAGAGAGCGCCGCGTAGATGGCTGACGATCCCACCGTCTTCATCCGGCGAGGTGACCCGCAGTGCGAGGCGCTGCTCCGCTACCTCGACCAGCGCAACCTGACCTACACAACACGGGACGTCACCTCCGATCCGTCGGCGACGGCGATCCTCTTCGGCAGGCTCGGCCGGGTCGCCGTGCCCGCGCTGCTCATCGGCGAGCGCCTGATCGTGGGCTTTGACCCAGTCCAGCTCTCGCGCTACCTGCCGCGCTCCGCGGACGACGGCCCCGGGGTTTCGTTCGGGGCGGCGGTGCGCGATGTCACCATCGACATCGCCCGCGCCCATGGGCTGCCCGCCGCCTTTGGTGTGGAGGTGGGCACCGTTCGCGAGGGATCGCCGGCTGCGCTTGCCGGCGTCCGCCGTGGCGACGTGATCACCGCGGTTGGCGCATACACAATCACCGGCGGCGCCGCCCAGTTCGGCATGGCGGTCAGCGCTCGCCGGCCCGGCGACACCATGACATTCACGGTGTGGCGCGACGGCGGCCCGGTGGAGTTGCTCGCCGAGTTCCCGCGGGAGGCGGCGCCGCCGGTGACCCCCAGCTGAGCACCTCGCTCAGGCGGCGCGCGGTGGGGAAGCCGGGGCCGACAACCCCGGGGTGACCTCGCGGGCCGCGTCCTTGAGGAACGAACCGCCCCATACCCCGATCGAGAGCAGGCCTCCGAAGATCATCAGGGCCTGGACGCTGACCTTGCCCTGCTTGGTCCAGTACACGTCCTCGAGAGCGAGCCAGAGCGCGAACTCGTCGAGCGTCAGCGCCGAGCCCACGCCATAGAGGACCGAGTTGAGGTTGTGGATCGCCTTCTGCTGCTCGGCGTTGTCGGCGATCAGCAACCACACGTACCCGGTGGCGAGCAGACCGCCGATGCCGAAGACGAGATGGTGGAGGTGACGGCCGTTGCGGCTGAGGTTGTGGAAGGGCCCGATGCGCCGCCGGATCATGTGGGTGATCACCCGCGCCGAGATAGCACCCAGGTCGAACCCGATCGACGACAGGAAGAGGCGCTCGCGACGCGGGTCCTGGAAACGGTACCGGTAGTGGTGGCGGATGCGCTTGCGCAGCCGCGCATTGGGGTCGGGACCCTGAGCGGCGGACCTCACCAGCCCGGCGGTGGCTCGGTGCGGTTGAGCAGGCGAACGAAGTCCTCGGCGCGCGCCACCGCTTCCCAGCGGCGGGCGAAGAAGTCCTGGCAGATCATACGGTTGTCGGCGAGCGCGGTCACCGTCACTGCCCACTGGTTGAGCGCCTTGGCGACCTCGACCTCGTGGGTGTTGGCCTCGTTGCGCAGGATGATTCCGCTGGGCGCAGGACGGCGCGAACTGTCATTGCGTCGGGGGGACGCCATTGCCATCGCGAGAACCCTCCAGACAGTGGTGGAGCCGGTGGAACGGTGGGCGACATCGCTCGCCTTCGTAGCAACGAACCGGCTGCGGAGACACCAGCGGTCGGCTGCAATTGTGGCGCAAATCGTCCCGCGACGGAAGGGGCAGGCGGTCAGCCGTCCAGGTCGAGGCTTCCCTGGGCAGGCGACGGGTCCGCGACGACCGGTTCCTCCTGCGCCGCAGGGGTCGAAGCCACCCAGGCCGGGACGGCCCCATCCCGTTCGGCCAGGGTGACGAGGATCGGCTGAGGTGGCCGGGGCAGGCGGCGGCCGAGCAGCGCCCCGAAGTCGAAGGCGTTGACCACCGCGTAGTTGCTCCGGTTGTTGTTGAGCAGGACGTGGACCGGGGTGCCCCGGTCGGCGGCGGCGCGGATTGCCGGCACCCACTCCTCGAGCTCGTCAGGGCGGTAGAGGTAGTTGAAACGGTAGTCGCTGGTGGGGCCGTCGGGACGGTACCAGGTCTTGCGGTTGCGCCCGTGGAACCGGGCGATGCACAGCTTGCGCGAGGTGATCGCCAGGATCGGTGGCGCGGTCCCGCTGCCCAGCTGCGGGGCGTCCACCCCGACGTACACGCAGTCGAGCTCGCGGAGCAGGTCCTCGGTGGCCGCCCAGGCGCCGCCGTCGAACCAACTCCGATGGCGGAACTCGATGGCGACGATGTCGTCAGGATGGCGGTCGCGCGTCTCGAGCAGCACCTCGCGCGCCTCCGGGCGATTGGTGAACCACGGCGGAAACTGGTAGTGGACCGCCGCCAGCCGGCCGCTCTCGCGCAGCGGCACCAGCGCCGCCATGAAGTCGCGGACCTCGTCGGGGGTGGGCGGCCGCGGCTGGCCGCCCTCGCGCTCATGCCGGGTCAGGCTGCGGAAGGCCTTGATATTGAAGCGAAATCTGGCGGGAGTGCGATCGAGCCAGCCGTCGACCACCTCAGGCTTGGGAATGCCGTAGAAGCTGGTGTCGATCTCGACGATGGGGAAGTAGCGCGCGTAATAGCTGAGCTTGTCGCGCTGGCGCCGGCCACGCTCCAGCTCAGCTGGGTAGAACTCCTTGTGGTCGGCCCAGTTGCAGGTGCCGACCAGGATCTCCGCGGTCATTGAATCCCCAGCGCTGCTGACGACATCTGCGATTCCTCGATGAACAGTAACCACGCTGTCACTGGTGCTGTGACTGGTTCGGCCGTGGCGGCCCAGACAATGCGGGCACACCAAAGGAGCTTTGTGAGCCTCGCGAACCCCGCCGCGCTGCTGCGCGGCCGGCGCGCTTCCAATCGAGCCCGACCATGGGTCGGTCCGGCGCTGCGACTGCGCCTGTTCGCGGCGATCCTGATCGTGCCCGCAATCCCTCTGTGGGTGATGACGCTCTTTGCGCTGCCGGTCTTCTCCGTGCAGCACGCACTGCCCGTTTGGGGCCTGATCGTCCTGTTCTTCATCACCGAGCGGTGGCCGGTGGCCATGGTGGTGCGGCGCAGCACTCCCCTGGTGGGACTGTCGGCGGCCCCCCTCGTCCTCGGTGCCTTCTTCTCAACTGGGTGGGTGATCATCGTCGGGTACCTGGTGGGCGCCCTGCTCGCCGCGGCCAGCCGGCGGGAATTGCGCCAGGCGGCCACCGCCTTCGGCATCGCACAGTTCTCGCTCTTCGCCGCCCTGGCGGTGCTGACCTTCCGCGCCACTGTGGGAAGCCGGGTCCCAGGGGGCGCTGAGCTGGGCTGGAACGCGTATGCCGCCGCGTACGCGATGACAGGCGTCGTCATCCTGACCGGCCTGACCACCTCCTTCGCCGTCGCGCTCCACGACGGGCGTGTGACCAGGCGCCTCGCGGTCGAGAACGTGATCCTCGGCGTTGTCGGCGTCGGCGCCTCGGCGAGCTACGGCATGGTGGCCGTCGACCTGATCTGGTCCAGCCCCAAAGGTCTGTTCGTGGTCGTGGTTCTCGGTGTCGTGCTCCTCGGCGGGTATCGCATCCTGCTGACCGAACGGCGCGAGCGACGCGTCGCCGAGTTCCTGCGCGGCGCGGACGAGGCGCTCCACCATTCGCCCGAGCTCGAGTCGGCGATCGTCGCCCTCATCGGCCGTGCCCGGGAGATGTTCGACGGCCAGATCGCCCAGCTCACCATCTATCCCACCTCACCCGGGGAGCAGGCCTATCGCACCACGGTGCGCGCCGGAGGCGAGGCGGGTACCGAGGTGATGGTGCCGATCGATTCGACCGAGCTGGACGACATCCTCGAGGCCGACTCGGACGGCGTCATCATCGACCGCGGCAGCGCCTCGCCCCGCTCTCGTGACGTGCTCGACCGCCGCCACGTCGACCATGCCATGGTGGCGCTGCTGCGCGGCCAGACGCGGCTGGTGGGCAGCCTCATGGTCGGCAGCCACCTGAGTGCCCGCAGCTTCGACCAGCGAGATCTGCAGCTGTTCCAGACCCTGGCCATCCAGACCAGCTCCACGCTGGAGGGCGGCCGCCTCGAACACTCGATCACGCGGCTCACCGAGTTGCAGCACCAACTGTCGCACCAGGCCTTCCACGACTCGCTCACCGACCTCGCCAACCGCGCGCTCTTCAGCGACCGTATCGAGCACGCGCTGCTGCGCCGGACGCGCACCAACCAGCCGGTGGCCGTGCTGTTCATCGACCTCGACGATTTCAAGAGCGTCAACGACACGCTCGGACACGCGGCCGGCGACCAGGTGCTCGTCGGCGTCGCGGACCGGCTGCGCAGCTCTCTGCGCCGCCCCGACACGGCGGCACGACTCGGCGGTGACGAGTTCGCCGTCCTCATCGAGGACATCGACCACGTGGCTGAGGCTGAGGCCGTCGCTGAGCGCGTCTGCCTCGCGCTGGCCCCTCCCTTCGCCGTCGCGGGCCAGTCGGTGGTGGTGCGCTGTTCGATCGGCATCGCCGTCTCCAACAAGGACAGCGACACAGCCGGCGGTTTGATGAGCCACGCTGACGTCGCCATGTACGCGGCCAAGACCGCGGGCAAGCACCGTCAGGTCCTCTTCGCCCCCGGGATGGAGGACGAGATCATCGCCCGCCACACGCTCCGCGCCGACCTCGAGCGCGCGGTCGGCGGCGACGAGTTCGGCGTGCACTTCCAGCCGATCTTCGACCTCTCCAGCGGCCGGCTGGTGGGCACCGAGGCGCTGGTTCGCTGGCGGCACCCCAGCCGCGGCATGGTGCCGCCGGACGACTTCATCCGCGTCGCCGAGGAGACCGGCGTGATCCTCGAGCTCGGCGCCGAGGTGCTCCGCAAGGCCTGCGCGGAGACGGTGCGCTGGCAGGTGCGCCACCCGCTCCACCAGCGGCTCTGGGTCAGCGTCAACATCTCGGCCCGCCAGCTGGCTCAGCCCCAGTTCGTGGACAACGTGCTCGCCGTCGTGGCCCGCAGCTGCCTGCCCCCGGCGTCGCTGGTGCTCGAGCTGACCGAGAGCATGGTGCTCGAGGACGCTTACGCCAGCATCGCCAAGCTCGAGGCGCTCAAGTGCGCCGGTATCCGCATTGCCATCGACGACTTCGGCACCGGCTATTCATCGCTCAGCTACCTGCGCCGCCTGCCCGTCGACATCCTCAAGATCGCCAAACCATTCGTAGACGACCTCGAGGGCGGCGACCGCGGCGACTTCGCCCGGGCCATCGTCGGCATCGGCAATGCGCTCCGCCTGACCATGATCGCCGAGGGCATCGAGAGCAGCGAGCAGCTGGTGACGCTGCGTGAGCTCGGCTGTCATCTGGGCCAGGGCTTCCGCCTCTCGCACCCGGTGGTCGCCGACGCCATTGACCGCATGCTCGACGCGGGTGGCGTCGACCAGGAGCTGCTGGCGCTGCCGCCGATCGGGTTGCGAATCGTGCACATCGCTCAGGCCGCGGGGTAGGCAGTAGCGCCTCGCGCTTGGATCGGCCTTCCCGTCCGCGTGAAGCGTGTGCCGCCCCCGTAAGCTCGCGCAATGCGCTCGAACCGCGATCTCTGCAACCTGGCGTTGGCCGCAGCCCAGGCTGCGGGCGATGTGATTCGCGCGGCAAGGCGCGATGCTGCGCCACTGCACACGCAGATGAAGGGCGCCGGCGATTACGTGACCGCGGTCGACAAGGCTGCTGAGGCCGCCGCGGTGGCATTGCTGCGGGAAGCCGAGCCAACGATCGACGTGCTCGCGGAGGAGCGCGGCGGCGAGGTGACCAGCCGTATGTGGGTGATCGACCCGCTCGATGGGACCACCAACTTTCTGCGCGGCTACCCGGAGGTGGGCGTTTCGGTTGCGCTGGTCGAGGACGGCGTACCAACCGTCGGCGTGGTGACCGCGCCGATCACCGGCGGGGCCTGGTCGGCGGTTGCCGGGCACGGTGCCTTCGACGCGGCCGGGCGGCGGCTCGATGTCAGCGCCCGACCCGGCGACGGCGTCGTGGCGACGGGGTTTCCGTTTCGGCGGCCGGAGGTGAGGGCGCGATACATGGCGGTCTTCGAGCCCGCACTCGAGGCCTTCGAGGACCTGCGCCGGGCGGGGGCGGCCAGCCTTGACCTTGCCTATTCGGCGTCGGGCGTCTGGGACGGGTTCTTCGAGCTCAACCTGGCGCTGTGGGACATCGCCGCCGGGAGCCTGCTGGTCCGTGAGGCGGGCGGGGTGGTCACTGACTGGAACGGCGACCCGGCGGCGGTGTTCGTCAGCGGCGACATCCTCGCGGGCGCCCCGGCGTGGCACGAGCGGATGCTCTCGATCACGCGGCCGCCCGCGTAACCCGTGGTGGCGCCGCGGACTCTGGTCGCAGCATGGTGAGCGCCGGCAACGATCCCGTCATGCCCGCCGCCGCGGGCATCCTCGCCGGGAGGCGCATCCTGGTCACCGGCGTGCTGACTCCGAAGAGCATCGCATACTCCATCGCGCAGGCCTGCCAGGACCACGGCGCCGAGGTGGTGCTGACGTCGTTCGGCCGGGCGATGAGCCTCACCGAGCGCAGCGCCAAGCGCATGTCTCCGTCGCCAGACGTGCTCGAGATGGATGTCACCGATGTCGCGCAGGTGAGCGCCGCAGCCGCGGCAGTGCGCGCGCGCTGGGACAGCCTCGACGGCGTCGTCCATGCCATCGGATTCGCCCCCGAGGACTGCCTGGGTGGGCAGTTCCTGAAGACCCCGTGGGATTCCGTCGCCACCGCAATGCACGTCAGCGCCTTCTCGCTGAAGACGCTGGCCGCCGAGTTTGTGCCATTGATGCCACCAATGGGAGGCGCGCTGGTCTCGCTCACCTTCGACGCCACCCTGGCGTGGCCGTTGTACGACTGGATGGGCCCGACCAAAGCGGCGCTGGAGGCGATCGGGCGCTACTTGGCACGCGACCTCGGTCGCCGCCATGTGCGTGTCAACACGCTGTCGGCGGGGCCGCTCGAAACCATGGCGGCCAAGTCGATCCCGGGTTTCGCCACCCTGAAGAACGCGTGGGCGGGACAGGCACCGCTAGGATGGGATGCAGCCGACGCCGGCCCGGTCGCCGACGCCGCCGTCTTCCTGCTCAGTGAGATGGCCCGAGGGATCAGCGGCGAGGTGATCCACGTCGACGGCGGCTACCACTCCCAGGGTGCGCCCATGGTGGATTCCGCAGAGTACGAGGAAGAGAACAAGGACTGATGGCCAGCAACGGCAACGCCGCAAGCAACGGGCGTCCGCGGATCGTCATCACCGGGCTCGGCGCGGTGAGCCCGCTGGGGCACGACGTCGCGTCGACCTGGGCTGCCTGCCGCGCCGGCACCAGCGGGGTAGGGCCGATCACGCAGTTCGACGCGTCGGCGCTGCCGACCCGCATCGCCGCCGAGGTGAAGAGCTTTGACGCCGTCGGCCACCTCGGCATCAAGGAGGCACGGCGCACCAGCCGGTGCATCCAGCTCGCCCTCGTCGCGGCCCGTGAAGCCGTCAGTGACTCCGGCTTCGACATCGCCCCCATCGGCGAGGAAGTCGGAGTGCTGGTGGCCTCAGGGGTCGGTGGCCTCGAGGTGCTCGAGCGGTCGACCCTCAACCTGCATCAACAGGGAGTTCGTCGCGTCTCGCCGTTCACCGTGCCGTCGATGATCGTTGACATGCCGGCGGGCATGATCGCCATCGAGCACGGCGCCAAGGGGCCGAACTTCGCGGTGGTCAGCGCCTGCTCGTCTGCGGCGCACGCCATCGGCGAGGCCGCCGAATGGATCCGGCGCGGCGACGCCACCGCGGTCATCGCCGGCGGGACCGAGGCGTCGGTCTGCGCGCTCGGCGTCGGGTCGTTCAACGCCATGCAGGCGCTGTCGACGCGCAACGACGAGCCCGAGCGCGCGTCGCGGCCATTCGACCGTGACCGCGATGGCTTTGTGATGGGCGAAGGGGCGGCGGTCGTGATCCTCGAGGAGCTCGAGGCGGCCCACCGTCGCGGAGCGCACATCTACGCTGAGCTGAGCGGCTACGGCCTCACCGCCGACGCGTCGCACATCACTCAGCCCGAACCGAACGGTGACGGCGCACGCCGCAGCGTGCTGCGCGCCCTGGACCGGGCCCACGCGCGGCCGCAGGACGTCGGCTACATCAACGCCCATGGCACCAGCACCCAGATGAACGACTCGGCCGAGACCAAGGCGATCAAGGCAGCGCTGGGCGAGGTCGCCGCGACCATCCCGATGTCGTCGACCAAGTCGATGCACGGCCACCTGCTCGGAGCTGCGGGCGCGCTCGAGGCGATCATCTCCGTTCTGGCCATCCGCGACCAGTACGTGCCGCCCACCATCAACCTCGAAGAGCCGGATCCCGAATGTGACCTCGACTACGTGCCCAACGTGGGTCGCGAGCACCGCATCGACCTGGCCATCAGCACGTCGTTCGGCTTTGGCGGCCACAATGCGTGTCTCGCCTTCTCGCGCGTCGACGAATAGCCGAGAAAACGGGACGGGTCAGCCCCCGTCCCTCTGGTCTCCGCCACTTGTCAATCGCGCGATCCAGGCCTCGATGTCGTCCGGCGCTCGCGGCAGCGCCTCCGTCAACACGCGGTGGCCGTCGTCGGTGACCAGCACATCGTCCTCGATGCGGACTCCGATGCCGCGGTAACGTTCGGGGACGGTGAGGTCGTCGGGCTGGAAGTAGAGGCCGGGCTCGACCGTGAGCACGTACCCGGGCTTGAGCTCGCCGTGGTAGTGCTCGTCGCGCGCGTTGGCGCAGTCGTGCACGTCGAGGCCGAGCATATGGCTGGTGCCGTGGATGGTCCAGCGGCGGTGCAGCTGCTGGTCGCGGCGCACCGCAACGTCGGGCGGCACGTCGAGGATGCCCAGGCGGTGCAAGCCTTGCGCGAGCACGCGCATGGCGGCGCGGTGCGGCGCCATGAAATCCGCGCCCGGCTTGACCTCGGCGATGGCGGCGGTCTGGGCGTCGAGGACGAGCTGGTAGATCTCGCGCTGCTCTGCGGTGTACCTGCCCGACACGGGGATGGTCCGGGTGACGTCGGCGGTGTAGAGCTGCCGGCACTCCACGCCGGCGTCGAGCAACAGCAGGTCGCCGTAGCCCACCTGGCCGTCGTTGCGTGTCCAGTGCAGGAATGTGGCGTGGGCGCCGGACGCCGCGATGGTGTCGTAGCCGACGTCGTTGCCCTCGAGCCGCGCCCGCGCGTTGAAAACGCCCTCGACGACACGCTCGCCGCTTTCGAGCACGTCGGGCATTGCTTTGACGACGTCCTCGAAGGCGCGGACGGTGGAATCGACCGCCTGCTGGAGCATGGCGACCTCGAAGGGGTCCTTGGTCAGGCGCATCTCAGAAAGCGCCGCGACCACCTCTTCGTCGGCCTCCGACACGGGGAGAGCGTCGTCGATGCGCGGGTCGATGTCGCGAACCGTCACCGTCTTCGCGCTTCCGAGGCGGGCGAGGTGCTCGTTGAGGTCCTGCAACGGCGCGGTGGCGAGGCCGAGGTGCGCGGCGGTTTCCTCGAGGCCCATTCGCGGGCCGGTCCAGAACTCGCCGTAGCGCGCATCGGTGAAGAAGTCGTGCGTGGAGCGATCGCTGCGTGGCTCCACGAACAGCGTGGTGCTGTGGCCCTCGCCGTTGGCCTCCATGAGCAGCACCGCGTCGGGCTCCATGCCACCGGACAGCCAGAAGAAGTCGGTGCCCGGACGGAAACGGTAGTCGACGTCGTTGGAGCGCACCTTGAGCGGGCCGGTGGGGATGACCACGTTGCGTCCGCGGAACTGTTCGGAAAGCGCCGCACGCCGCGCCGCGAAGTTGTCGGCGGCGGGGTGACGAGGCACCTCCGTTGTGTCGCTGGGAGCCCAGCCTGATGACATCAGCGTCATGAGCGCGCGCGGCACCGGTGGACGGTGGCGTCCGATCCAGATCCACTTCTCGCTCTCGGGATGCTCGGCGTCGACGTCCGGGGCGATCGCGCCCTCGCTGTCGCTGTCGGTGACCATGTCCAGCACTGTACCCACCAGCGCGCGACCGTTGACCTAGCATCGGCGGGGTGGGACGAGTACGCGCCATACGCGCCGACATCACTACGGTGGCCGCCGACGCGATGGTCAACGCTGCCAACAGCCACCTCGCCGGCGGTGGTGGTGTCGACGGTGCCATCCACCGCGCCGGGGGACGGGAGATCATGGCCGAGCTCAACGAGCGCTACGACGGTTGCCCAACCGGGTCGGCGGTGATCACCGGTGCCGGCCGGCTGCCCGCCCGCCACGTCGTCCATGCCGTGGGACCCCGCTGGCGCGACGGCGAACACGGTGAGCACGAGCAGCTGCGCTCCGCGTACCGGAGCGCGTTCGCGCTGGCGGCGGAGAACGGCGCCACCACCGTGGTGTGCCCCTCGATCAGCACCGGGATCTACGGGTTCCCTATCGCCGCCGCCGCCCCCATCGCCGTCGAGGAGGCGCACGCGGCGCTGGCCGCGGAGGACACGCCGTTGCTCGGAATCACCTTCGCGCTCTTCAGTGACTCCGACCTCGCCGAGTTCGGGCGCGCTCTCACCCGACCGGCACAGGCAGCGCCGCCAGCCAGCTGACCGTGGCGGCGGCGACGCAGATCGCCAGCAGCGGGAAGGACAATCGGCGCGCCCGCGGCAGCAGCCCCTCTACTGAGCCGGCAGCGAGCAGGGCGGCTGCGACCCACACCAGGTTGCCCTGCGCCAGCGTTGCCCTCAGAGCCACCACGTACACCGCCGCGGCCAGCAGCGCGGCGCTCATGACCAATCGAGCGCCGTGCACCCCGAGAACCACGGGCAGGGTGCGCTCGCCGGCGAGCCGGTCGCCCTCGATGTCGGGGAGGCCATTGGCGATCAGCAGGGCAACGGCACAGAAACCGGCCAGAGGGACCTGCTCCACGCCACCGCGGAGCTGCCCCGTGATCACCATCGCGATCAGGGGCACCGTGGTGAAGCCGGCCCACCAGCACAGCACCGACAGCGGGCTCCGCTTCAGCGCCAGGTCATAGCTGACGCCCGCCGCCGCGCCGAGCGCCGCAACCAGGAGGACGTCGGCGCCCAGCCACGCCCCAGCGCCCAGGGAGATCGCCAGCAGCAGGGTTGCAAGCAGTGCAGCATCGCGCCGCCGCACCAACTCGCGGGCGATCGGCTTGAACGGTTTGCTAACCCGGTCGGTGGCGGCATCAGCCCAGTCGTTGAGCACGCCGATGGCGAACTGCGCGGGCAGCATCACCAGCACCAGGCCGACCGCCGTGCGTTCGCTGGGCAGGCGTCGGGTCAGCAGACCGGCGGCCGCCACCGTCACCGCGGTGACCAGCAGCGACGGCCCGGGGTGGGTCAGGTACAGCCAGGCCTTGACGCGGCCGCCACGAGGGTGGCGCTCATCAAGGAAGCGCCAGAACGGCGCGCGCGCATTCACCGCGGGTTGGTGGGGAGCAGCTCCTCGCTGAAGTGGCCGCCCGCGGCGATCTCCTCCAGCAGCGCGCGGTCGGTGAGCCACTCCACCGGCGCATGGTCGTCGGTCAGCGGGTCGCTCGTCGGCGCCACGGTCACGAGCTGTCGCGACACCAGCGGGACCAGCGAGCGCAACTCGGCGGGCAGCGTGGCCAGCCGCGCGGTCAACGTGGCCTCTGGGGTGACGTGGTCGAAGCCGATCACCAGTTCGTTGAAGCTCATCGCGGGCCAGACGCGGACGTCGGGAAACACGGTGGCCAGCGTGCCACTCACCGCCTGGGCAAGCCGGTCGTCACCGGGGACCCTGGTCATGTTGAAGGCGATCGCACCGCCGGCGGCAAGGTGGGCGCGGGCGAGGTCGAAGAACTCGCGGGTCACCAGCCAGAACGGCACGTAGGCCTGGCGATAGGCGTCGATGATGACCAGGTCGTACCGCGAGGACGACGTCTCGAGGAAGGCTCGACCGTCGCCCTCGACGACGTGCAGCCCGGGGACGGTGCCCATGCCCATCAGCTGGCGTCCTATCTCGCTCACGGCCGGGTCGGGCTCGACGCCGTCGATGCGCACGCCCGAGTACTCGTGGGCGAGCGCGCGTGCCATGGTGCCGCCCGCGTTGCCGACGATCAACGCGCTCCGCATCGGGTGGTCGAGGAGTGGCGGCAGGATCAGCGGCATGTCCCACTCGCCGCCGGTGAGCACTGTCCTGGGCCGGTACACCGACTGGTCGGCGATGCCGTCGTCGAGCCGCAGCGCCGTGCGTCCGTCGGCCGTGTGCACCACCTGCACGTACTGGTACTGCGTCTCCTGCTCGAGAACTGAACCGACCACTGATTTCACGGCGCCGGGCGGAATCAGCATCAGGGCGGCCACCACCACTGCCACGATCGGCGCGCGCCGTGGCAGCAGCGGAACCGCCGCGAGGCTGACCAGCAGCGCGGCGCCGAGCAGGGTGCGCTGGGTGCCGATCGCGGGGATGAGAACCAGCGCGGGGACGAACGTGCCCACGATCGCGCCCAGCGTTGCAAGCGAGCTGAGTCGTCCGCTGACGCTGCCCGCGGTACGCACGTCACGCACCGCCAGCCGCACCGCGAACGGCGACACCGTGCCGAGCAGCGACACCGGCACGCTGAACAGCAGCAGTGTTGCGAAGAACGAGCCGGCGACAACGCCGATGCTGAGCGCGTTGAAACCTTGCAATGCGAGCTGCAGGAACGGCTTGGCGATGAACGGCAGCACCGTGATCGCGGCGGCGGCAACGAGCAGGATCCCGCCGAGCACGCGTGGATGCGGATGGCGGTCGGCAACCCGGCCGCCGAGCCAGTAGCCGACGGAGAGATACACCAGGATCAGCCCGATGACGTTGGCCCACACCACGGTGGTGTTGCCGAAGTACGGCGCCAATAGGCGCGACGCACAGATCTCGGTGGCCAGCGACCCTGCACCGCCGGCGAACACCACCACGGGCAGCGCCCGCGGCGGGCGCGCCACCGCCCGGTCGAGCTCGCTGCGCTGCCCGGTCGGTAGCAATTCCGTGACCAACCCTCCGAGAACGGCGCCGGCATACGCGGCGCCGCGGCCAGTCTACGGCGGTCAGTCGGCCTGTTCGGTGGGCCGCACCAGCACCTCGTTCAGGGCCACGCGGCGGGGCCGGGTCACCATGAAGATGATCACGTCGGCGATGTCCTCGGCGGTCATCCGCTCGATCGATCCGAAGCGCTGCTGCATGCGGGCGATGACCTCCGGGTCAGTGTTGTGGGAGGCAAGCTCGGTGTCCACCGCGCCCGGTTCCACCAAGCCCACGCGAACGTGCCGTGCCGTCACCTCCTGGCGGAGGGCCTCGCTGAACGCGTTCACCGCCCACTTGCTGGCGTTGTATGCTGCGCTGCCTTGGCGCGCGACGCGTCCGGCGACGCTGCTGATGTTGAGGATGTCGGCGACGTGGCGCGGCTCCTGCTCAGCGGCCTCGAGAAGGTGGGGCAGCGCCGCGTGGCTCAAGGTCATCAGGGCCGCCACGTTGACGTCGAGCATCTGTCGCCATTGCGATGTGTCGGCGCCCTCGACCCGCCCGAGCAGCATCACGCCCGCGTTGTTGATGAGGATGTCGAGGCGGCCGAGCTGGCTGATGACGCGGCGGACGGCGTCGCGCGCGTTGGACTCGACCGCGACGTCGGTGTCGATGACCAGCGCGGTGCCACCGGCTTCGCCGATCCGTCTCCACAGCGCGTCAAGGCGCCCGCGACGACGAGCCACAAGCACCACACTCGCCCCCTCGCGGGCAAGGGCTGTCGCGGTGGCCTCACCGATTCCACTGGAAGCGCCGGTGACCAGAGCGACGGTGCCCCTCAACTGCTCGGTCATCGCCCGACTGTAGTGCGCCGGCCGCCGATCGCGATCACTGGACGCAGGTCGCCCGCGCGCCTAGAGTGGCCCTCAACATGGCCGACCAGGCGCCCCCCGATCCGCCGGCGCCGCCGCCGCCCCAGGCCGGGTACCCGCCCCAGGGGTATGGCCCGGTGGCCCCGCCCGGCACGCAGTTCATGCCAGGCCAGCCGGTTCAGTACGTCCAGGGGGTCCGGCCGACCAACGGTGTTGGCACCGCCGCTGGCGTGGTCGGCATCATCGCCGTCGTCCTGCTGTGGTTCCCGTATGTCGGGTTGATCCTCGGTGTGATCGGCGTCGTGCTCGGCGCGGTCGGCCTCAGCCTCTCCAACCGGCTCTACGGCGCCGGCAAGGGGATGTCCATCGCCGGCATTGTCTGCGGCGGAATCGCGCTGATCATCAACATCCTCTTCATCGCCGCGATCTACACGGCGGTGGGCACGGTGCACTGAGCTTTCGTCGCGCCGCCGCCATCAGGGAAAGGGACTACCCGCGACAGGATTCGAACCTGTGACAAAGGGATTAAGAGTCCCCTGCTCTGACCAACTGAGCTACGCGGGCACGGCGCCAGATTCTACTTGGGCGTCGGCCCCACCCCGCTGCCGACGCGGCCGGTGCGGCGCTGGTGCGAGAGCCAGATCATCGCCCGCTGCTGCTGGCCGAGTCGAGCCCGCCAGCTCGGCGCGGGCGGACTGATCCCGGCCAGCGGCGACGTGGTGCGGGCCAGGAGAGAAGCTCGCAACCCGCTCGCTCCGCGCCCATCGAACACCGTCACCACTCGACCCAGGTCGTTGGCGCCGAAGTGACTGTCGCCCGCCCCCACGGCGGCCCCGAGCTGCTCGCGATGCGCAGCGTAGTACTCGTCGAGGCGCTTCCATGTTCCCGGCAGCACCGGAGCCGTATGGCGCAGCTCGATGCCGTCGACGCGCCGGCTGCCGAGCAGCCCATCGAGCCGCCCCGGCGACATCGAGGCGAAGTACGTGGGCATGAAAGGGTGCGCCACCAGTGCCAGGCCACCCTGGTCGTGGATGGCGTCGACGGTGTCCGCAACGGACATGTGCATACGAATCTGCTTCTCGATGAACAGCGCGACGATGTGCGTGCCCGGCGGGAACACACAGGTCACCTCCTCGCCGCGCACCACCTCGACGCCAAGCTTTGCGCCGACCTCGATGGCCTCCGACAGCTCCGGAATAGTGTCGTGGTCTGTGACGCACACCACCGAGAGCCCGATCGCCCCCGCAGCGCGCACCAGGTCGGGTGCCGTCACCATGCCGTCGCTGGCGAGGGTGTGTGCGTGCACCTCGGCGGCGGACAGCTCTGGTGGCAAGGCGATGCGCTGCTGCCGCGGCGTGTCAGGCAACCGCCGTCTCCGGTTCCGGCGCCGCCGGCACCCGCTTGGAGTCGCTCAATTGCAGGACGCCGATGCGCGGCACCGCCACCTTCATCATCACCGCCCACGAGGCTGCCGCCAGCACCACGCCGGCAATCACGTCCACGACGTAATGCTCACCGAGGAAGACCACGCTGAACCACACCAGGATGGACCACAGCAACGCCACCCAGGCGGCGCGCGGGTAGACGCGAAGCAGTGCAAGGAAGCCGAGGAATGGGAATGCAGCGTGCAGCGACGGGAACGCCGCGACGGGGTTGGGGTTGAGGTTCGTGTAATAGGGCGACACCGCGCTGGGCAGCGTGGTCCCGAGGATCTTCTGGAACCCGCTCACCACGCCGTGCTGCTCGGCGTACCAGGGCGGGGCGGTCGGCACCAGCAGGAAGAACACGAACGCCACCAGAGCCATCCCCATCAGCGCGGTGGTGAAGCGCACGAACTGGACGCGGTCGACCAGCCACAGCACCATGCCCACGGCCAGCGGGAAGACGAAGTGGCAGAAATACACCACGGTCGCGCCATACGAGAGCGCGCGACCCAGCGTGCCGACGTTGAGCGTCTGCTGCAGCACAGCCGTGGGCAGGTGACCCCCGAACAGCGTCGTCTCGAGGTTCGCAAGGTCGCTCACGTGCGGGGTGAAGTTGGTTTTGACGGCGATGCCGCGCATCGCCTCCCAGCCCAGGAAGATCACCACGAACGGCACCCAGTCGCGCAGGAAGCCCAGGAAGCGCCCGCTCAGCAGGGCGACAGGGATCAGCGCGAACAACAGGTAATCCGGCGACACGCTGATCCCGCGCCAGATCAGGATGCCGGCGACTGCCACCAGGTACGCCAGCGAGATGGCCACCAGCGGGCCCGGGCGACGGACGCGGCGGAGCACCTTGGAGGACACGTCGCCGGCAAGTCTACGCGGCGCCAGCGACTCTGCCGCTAGAGGTTGAAGGGCGACTGGAAGCTGTACTGGTTGAGCAGGGTGATCTCGTTGCTGATCAGCAGCAGACCAAAGCCGAGCAGGAGGATCGCGGCGACGATGTTGATGACTCCCATGCGCCGGTTCACCGCGCGGATCACGTTCTGCATGCGATCGGCGAGCCCGGCGACCAGCAGGAACGGCACCGCCAGCCCGGCGCAATAGATCAGCATGAACGGCAGGCCGCCGAAATCGCCGCTGACCGCCAGCTGCAGAATCGCACCGAGCTGCGCGCCGATGCACGGCGTCCATCCCAGCGCGAAGGTGATGCCGAGCAGGAACGCGCCCAGTGTCCCGCCCAGCGGCGTCGAATGGAAACGGATGTCGCGCATCAGCAGCGGGACGCGGATGACGCCCACGGTCTGCAGCGCCAGCAGAATGATCACTGCGCCGGCAACGCGGTTGACCGCCACCTGGTGGTGCAGCAGGAAGGTCACCTCGAGCGCCTGGAGCACGTAGAAGAGCGCGATGAACACCACGCAGAAGCCGGCGACGAAGGCGATCCCGTTGCCGAGGATCGGCGCCCGCTGCTCGGGCAGGTGCGAGAACCCGCTCCCCACCTCCGCTGTGGCCACGCCGCCGCCGCCGGCCGCCAGCAGGGGCACCGATGCCTGCGCCGGTTCCAACTCGCGCGTGGCGCGTCCGCCCAGGTACGCGGCATACGCGGGCACCAAGGGGAAGACGCAGGGCGAGAGGAACGACGCCAGCCCGGCCAGGAAGGCCAGCGGGTAGGACGGACCGATCAGCGCGAGCACGCCGGCCATCGTACGCGCGGCTCCGCGCCAGGCAGCCCTGACCGGCGACCGGCTACGGCGGGCCCTCGACGTAGTAGCGCTGACGCCAGCGCACGATCAGGTACGCGACTGCCAGCACCAGCAGCACCTCGAACACCAGCGGCACCGGCCAGTGGAAGACGTTGCTGACGAAGTGCCCGAAGGCCCCGTCGACCGGCGGTTTCGGTTTGGTCACCGGTCCCACGGCGGGGCTGGCGCTTGGCGTCGGCGTTGCCAGCGTCGCCGGCACTGTGGCTCCCGGTAACTCCGGCACCAGCGCCGGAGGGACGGGGGCGGTGGCGTCCGATTCGGAGTACACCTGCCCGCCGCTGGCGGGGTCGAGCGCGGCGATCAGCAGCGGCGGCGTGGTGGGCTCGACGGCGATGCTCTCCACCTGGCGCGTCTTGGCGGGCAGCCCGGAGTCCGACGCGGTGAAGGTGCCCCCGCCGTCGGTCGACCGCAGCAGGTCGCCCCCGCTGCTGCCGCCCGCATCGGCGCCCGCGTACACGAGGTTGGGGTCGAGCGGGCTGAACGCCGCCGAGGTCACGGTCAGGTTCTCGGCCACGCCGGTGGCGGCGGTCCACGTCGAGCCGCCGTCACCACTGCGAAACATTCCCCTGCTCGTGGACACGATCAGGGGCCGCTTGGTGACGGACGTTGACAGTGGCCCGGCGGCGACAGATGTGGCAATCGCTGATGCCGGCAAGCCGCTCTGCAAGGCCTGCCATGAGGTCCCGCTGCCGCTGTAGCGGAAGAGGTACCCGTTGCTGATGTCGCCGCGATCGGTCGCGGCCACAAGCACCAACGACGGCGAGTTCGTCGCCACCGCCAGCGCCGAGATCGAGTACCTCTCGAGCCCGCCGTCGTGCCAAGCGGTGCCATCGGGGCTCAGCGCCACCCCCTTGTTGGTCCCGACGGCGATGCCGTCGAGCCCGAAGGCGAAGGCACGCACGGTGAGGTCGGGCAGCCCGGCCGACACCGTCGTCCAGGTGGCGCCGGCGTCGGTGCTCAGCTCCGCACCGGCGCCGTCGGTCCCGGCGAAGATCCGCTTGGCGTTGCGCGCGTCGAACCCCACCGCCCACACCCGCACGCCCTTCAGAGAGGTCGCCGACCACGAGGCGCCGCTGTCGGTGCTCGTATAGACGCCGGCGTCGGTGCCGGCGACCACGTATCCCGCCGTTGCCGGGCTCGCCGCCAGCGACCAGATACGCCCGCTGCCCAGCCCCGGGAGGCTGCCGCCCGGCGCCCAGTCAGCGCCGGCGTGCGTGGCGGCCGCCCACACCAAGAGCAGCGACGCAGCTGTGGCGCCGAGCAGCAGGGCCGCGGGGAGGCGGCGCGTTCTCATGTGCATTGGCGGGCCGGGGGGTGTGGCGAGCGCTGGAGGACGTCAGGGGAAGGCAACGGCGCCCCGCCGGGGTGGGGACGGCCGGGGGCCGCCCTATCGACCCGAGGATACCAGCGGGACCACATCGTGGCGGCTGGTTACCTGTCGAAGATCAGATGCGCCACGGCGCCAAGCAGCACTGTGCACGCCACGTCCCGGTCAGAGATGCACCGCCACCTGGTGATGCTCCTGCAGGTACGCGCGAATCGCGAGCAGGGCGGCGATGCCATCCCCGACTGCCGAGCCCAGCTGTTTGGTGGACCCCGCGCGGACGTCGCCGGCGACATACAGCCCAGGCATCGACGTCTCGAAGCAGGTGGACGCGGGCACGAAGCCGTGGTCGTCGAGCTTCACGCCACTGCTCTTGAGGAAGCCCGTGTTGGGGTCGAGCCCGATGAAGATGAAGGCCGCGGCGGGTGTGACCCGCTCCTCGCCCGCCGGGCCCTTCAGCTGCACAGACTCCAACCGGTTATTCCCCTCCAGCGCGGTGACCGTCGTCGAGGTCTGCACCACGAAGCGCGGGTCGTTGAGCACCTTGTCCTGGAGCAGCTGTGAGGCCTTGAGCTTGGGACCACGCTCCACGATCCGCACCCGCTTGGCGAACTGGCTGAGGAAGATGCCCTCCTCGACGGCGGAGTTGCCGCCGCCGACAACCAGCAGCTCGTCCGCGCCCCGATAGAAAGGACCGTCACAGGTGGCGCAGAAGTGCACCCCGGCGCCGATCAGGTCGTCCTCACCGGGAACGTCGAGCCGCCGGTACGTGGACCCGGTGGCCAGCAGCGCAGCGTGGGCGGCGATCTCCTTGCCACTGCCCAGCCGCAAAGAGACGTCATCGCCGTCAGCGGCGATGCTCTCCACCCCGACAGCACTGAGCAGCTCCACCTGGTAGCGCCGCGCCTGCTCGATGAACCGGTCGGCGAGCTCGCCGCCCCCGACGCCCTCGGGGAAACCCGGGTAGTTGTCGATGCGATCGGTGACACCAGCCTGGCCGCCGAGCGCGCTGCGCTCCACGACCACGGTATCGATCCCCTCGCGGGCGGCGTAGATCGCCGCGGCGAGCCCGGCGGGACCGCCGCCGATGATGGCCAGCTCATAGCAGCCCCGTTTGGCATCCAGCGTCAGGCCGAGACGCCGCGCCAGCTCCTCATTGTTGGGGTCGACGAGGTGATCGCCGTCCCCAAAGACGATGGTGGGGATGGTGCGGCCGCCGTTCTGCAGGCGTTCGACTGTCGCCAGGCCCGTGGCGTCGCCGTCGATGTCCACCCACTCGAAGGCCACGCGCTGCTCTCCGAGGAACTTCTTGGCCCGGCGGCAATCGGGGCACCAGGGCGCGCCATAGACGGTGATCTCAGCCATGTCCACAGACCCTAGCGCCTCAGTCGTCGACAGCAGCCAACGGAGGTTCCCAGCGCAGCAAAGCGACGTCCGACACCTGGCGGAGGTGCGCTCGCATCGCTGCCGCGGCACGCGCGGGATCGGCGGACTCGATGGCATCCAGGATGCGTCGATGCGCCTCCAGCGAGGCGCGCGGCCGATTTGGCTCGGAGAGCGATTCGAGGCGCGTCTCGTGGATCGACTCGGCGAGGCCGTCGATGACGTGCTCGAGCACCTTGTTCTTGCCGGCGCGGTGCACCGCGTGGTGAAAGGCGGTGTCGCCGGCCACCCCCAACCCGCCGGCATCCACGTCGGCCTCCATCTCCGCCAGCGCGCTCCGCATCGAGGTCAGGTCCGGAGCACTCCGGCGTGTCGCGGCCAGCTCGGCCAGCCGCACCTCGAGCAGTTCGCGCGCCTCGAGCACCTCGGGCAGCCGCGCCCGGCGCTCCACCAGCTTGTGCAGCACGCCGCCAAACCCCCGGCTGCGCCGCAGGAACACGCCACCCCCGTGGCGCACCTCGATGAAGCCCTGGGCTTCGAGCACCGCCAGCGCCTGCCGCAGCGACGCCCGGCTGACGCCCAGCCGGGAAGCCAGCTCACGTTCAGGCGGGAAGCGCGCGCCGACCTCGAGGTTGGTGCGGATCACGAACTCGCCGAGGCGCTCGACGAGGTCTTCGTACAGCCGGGTGCGGCCGAGCGGGCGAAGGGGCGAGGTGTCGACGGTCACCGGCCGATTCTCCCAAGGTGCATTGGTCCGTCCACTGACACATTGACACACTTGATCACTCTGAGCAACACTTCCGGACCAATGTGTGATGGCCCCTGGCGGGCCCTGTTGGAGGTGGGACAGTGTCGCCGAGTGCAGTGGCTGGCAGGACCGGCCCCAGACGACTGGTCACCGCCGCGACCGCGGCCTTGCTCGTGGCGGCGTGCGGCAGCTCCACCACCTCGGGTGGAGGTGGCAGCTCGGGCACCATCAAGACCGACGGGGCCGGGCACGTCAGCTACGGCGTCCTCTCCTGCTTCACGGGCACGCTCGCCGTGCTCGGCCAGGCGATGCTGCAGGGGTCGCAGGTCGCCCAGAAGGTCATCAACGACAACGGCGGAGTCCTCGGCAAGCCGCTCGACCTGAGCCACGCCGACACGCAGTGCGACGAGGCCGACGCGGTGCCCGCGGTGCGTCAGCTGCTGGCGTCCGACAGTGCCAGCGGCATCATCGGTCCAGAGACGCAGGAGATCGCCGCGGTCTCGCCGATTGTCAGCGCCGCCAAGATCCCGACCGAGTTCCAGGGCGGCAGCACGGCCTTCGACAAGAACGCCAACCCATACCTCTGGCGTGACAGCCCGTCCGATTCCCAGCTGGGCGTGGCCATGGCGCTGTACGCCAACAAGAAGGGCTACAAAAACGGCGCGCTGCTGTTCTCCTCGGACATCGCCCAGCAGACCATTCCCAAGCCGATCAAGGCGACCTGGCAGAAGTTCGGCAACAGCATCGTCGCCGACGTCACCGTGGCGCCCGGTCAGACGTCGTACCGCACCCAGGTGCAGAACATCATCAACGCCCACCCCGACGTCATCTTCACGCAGCTCGACCCCCAGACAGCGGCGGTGATGTTCCAGAACTTCAAGGAGCTCGACAACCTCGCCATCCCGATCGTGGGCACCGACGTCACCAGCGGTGACGACTACCTCAAGGCGATCACCTACCCGATCGCGCACGACCATCTCATCTCGGTGTTCGGCACCAACGCAACTGGCGCGGCCGCCGACAACTTCGCCAAGGCGTTCGCCGCCCAGAACGGCACCACCGCGCAGCCGATTGCCGGCGCCAACTATGCGTATGACGCAGTGATCAGCCTCGCGTTGGCGATGGACAAGGCGGGCACCACCGACGGGCCTGCGGTGATCGCCGCGATGAAGGAGGTCACCAACCCGCCGGGTGCGCCGTGTGACGCCTACGCCGACTGTCTCAAGGGAATCCACGCCGGCACCAAGATCAAGATGGACGGCGCCAGCGGAGACCTCATCTACAACCAGTACCAAAATGTCTTCGGGCCGTACGGAGCCTTCCAGGCCGACGCCGGCACTGGAGCGGAGGCGCAGGTGCAGCTGCTCTCGGCGACGGACCTCGCCGCAGCCACGCCGTAGAAACGCGAAACACGTGCACCAGGCTCTGCTGACCCTCGGTTTCGGCCTCGTCGCAGCGGCCATCCTGGCGCTGTCCGCGCTGGCGTTCACGCTCGAGTACTCGGTGACCAACGTCGCCAACCTCTCGCACGGTGAGATCCTCACCGTTGGCGCGTACTGCGCCTACGAGGTGCAGCAGCACGGCGGCGGTGTCATCCTCTCGGGCCTCGCCGCCGCCGCCGGCGGGGGCCTGCTCGCCCTGGCTGTTCACGAAGGTGTCGTCGATCGGTTCGTGCGCAGGGGGATCGGAGGGTTGCCGACATTCATCGCCACGCTCGGCGTGTCACTGGTCATCCAGAACGTCCTGGTGGTGATCTTTGGCGGCGGCAATGTCGGCTACCAGGTGCCCCAGGGAGCGCCGCACACCATCGGTCCGTTCCTGTGGAACGACACTGAGATCCAGATCATGGTTTCCGCGGCGGTAATCACCGCGCTGCTCTACGTGATCATCCAGCACACGCGCTTCGGCAAATCACTGCGCGCGGTGTCGCAGAACCGCTCACTGGCAAGTGTTTCGGGGATCAACGCGCACCGGGTGGCAGCGTTGACGTGGCTGCTCGCCGGGCTCATCGCCGGGTACGCCGGGTTCATCTATGCGGAAAGCCTCGGAACCCTCAGCCCCACCTTCGGTTTCCAGTACTTCCTGATCACCCTGACTGCCGCCGTCGCCGGTGGCTTGGGCAGGTCGCTGGGCACGCTCGTCGGCGCGGTCATCGTGGGCATCGCACTCGAGTTCTTTGGCGGCTACCTGAGCGCCAGCTACAACCTGGCGTTCGCCTTCGCCATCCTCTCGTTGGTCATCCTGGTGCGTCCTCGGGGCCTCTTCGTGGGCGGACGCCGGAGCGTTTTCGAATGATCGACCAACTGATCAACGACCTGACCCAGACCGCGATCTTCGCGATCATGGCGCTCGGCCTCAACGTGGTCTGGGGCTGGTCGGGAGACTTCGACCTGGCGTTCTACGGCTACGTCGCCATCGGGGCGTACATGACGCTGGTGCTCACCATCGGGCCGCCGCTGGACCCGTCGTCGTCGTACATCCTGGCCCAGAAGTTTCCATTTCCGATCGCTGTGCTGCTGGGAACGCTGTCGGCGATGGTCCTGGGACTGATCGTCGGCGCCATCGCCTTGCGCCACCTGCGCGGCATCTATTTCTCCATCGTCACCCTTGGCGCTGTGTACGTGCTGTCCACCTTCGCCAGCCAGTTCGTTCCTCTCTTCAACGGCTATCCCGGGCTCAGCGGCCTCGTCACCCCGATGGCTGATGTCCTCGGCATCGACTACGCCAGTTACCAGTACTTCTACTTCGGACTCTGCGTGGTGCTGCTCGCCATCGTGGTGATCGGCGTCACCCGTCTCTCCGGCAGCCGCTTCGGCCTGGCTCTGCGGACTGTGCGCGAAGACGAACGCGCCGCCGCCGTTTTCGGTCGCGACATCTACAGGTTGAAGCTCAAGGCGTATGTGATCGGCGCCGGCCTGGGCGGCTTCGCAGGTGGGCTCTTCGCCGGCTTCCTCACCGCCTTCAACACCAGCGCATGGTCGCCACTGGAGACGGTCACGCTCTACGCTGCGATCCTGGTCGGCGGTCGCGGCAGCACCCGAGGGGTCATTCTCGGTGTCGGTGTCATGGTGCTGGTGCTGCAGGAGGCCACCCGCTACCTGCCCGAAGTCCCAGGCCACGCCGACTGGACGCCGGCGTTCCGGCTCATGCTCACCGGCATCGTCCTGGTGCTGTTCATCCGCTTCCGTCCCCAGGGCATCCTCCCCGAACGGCGCATGCGCGACGGCAAGCCGCCCGGCAGCGGCGGCAAGAAGGCGGAGGCTGTGAGTGAACCGCAGCCGGTGGCCGGACCGGCGCTCGACACCGGCGTGGCATGAGCGCGCTGCTGGAGGTCCAGGGCCTCAGCAAGCACTTCGGCGGGGTGTACGCCGTGGACGCCTGCTCGTTCACGGTGGCCAAGGGCGAGGTCACCGGCTTGATCGGCCCCAACGGCGCCGGCAAGAGCACCGCCATCGACCTTCTGTCCGGCTTCAAGATGCCCGATGCGGGCACTGTGTTGTTCGAGGGCAAGCCCATCCAGGGCACGGCGCCGCACCGCATCAGCCGCATGGGCCTGATCCGCACCTTCCAGACGCCGCGCGAGTGGCCGGCGCTGACCGTGCTCGAGAACCTCATTCTTGCCCCCTTCCATCCCCGCCGGGAGACGTTCTGGCGTTCGCTGCGCGGTCCGACCAAGGCCGAGAAGCAGCGCGCCGCCGAGGAGCTGGCCCGCGCTCGCGCCGTCCTCGAGGAGTTCGACCTGGTCGGGCTCCGCAACGAGCGCGCCGGCAATCTCAGCGGCGGTCAGAAGCGGCTGGTGGAGTTCGCGCGTATCCGCATGGCCGAGCCGCGGCTGGTCGTGCTCGACGAGCCCATGGGCGGCGTCAATCCCGTACTCGGCGAGCGGATGGCCACCGCCGTTCTCGGCTTCGTCAGCGCAGGAACGTCGGTGGTCATCGTCGAGCACAACCTTCCCTTCATCGAGCGCGTCACCGACCAGGTGGTGGTGATGGCCGAGGGGAAGGTGATCGCCGAGGGGCCGTTCGATTCGCTGCGTTCCAACCAGGCCGTCGTCGACGCCTACCTCGGAGAGATGCCCAGCTATGACGCCGTCGGCGCCTGAGGTGGCACCCCCTGCGCTTGGCGCTGCCGGTGCCGCCGAGCAGCCGGAACAGGCTGCCCTCGAGGTGAGCGGCCTGTGCGCCGGCTACGGCGGGCCGCCGATCATCGAGAACGTCAGCATCCGCGCCCGCCGCGGGGCGATCACCGCCGTGGTCGGACCCAACGGCGCCGGCAAGTCCACCCTCCTGAAAGCGATCGCCGGGGTGATCCGCCCCAAGTCGGGCACCGTGGTGGTGGAGGGGAGCGACGTGACCGGCCTGGCGGCGGACCGGCTGGTGCGCCGCGGCGTCGCCTATGTCCCCCAGGTGGCCAACGTCTTCCCTCAGCTGTCCGTGCAGGAGAACCTCGAGATGGGCGGCTACTCGCGCAGGCACGGAGTCCAGGAGCGCGTCCACGAGCTGTATGAGCTGTTCCCCGACCTCGGGCTCGCCCACCGCCGCCGTGCGGAAACGCTCAGCGGCGGCCAGCGCACCATGCTGGCCATGGCGCGCGGCCTGATGGTCGACCCCGCGGTGCTCATCCTCGACGAGCCCAGCGCCGGGCTCTCGCCGAAATTCCAGAGCACGGTGTGGCAGCGTATCGAGCAGGTGCGGGCGACCAACGTCGCGGTCGTCGTGGTCGAACAGAACACCCGCGAGACGCTGCGCCACGCGGCGTGGGCGTATGTGCTGGTCCTCGGCCAGAACCGCCTTGACGGGCGCGGTCAGGATCTTCTCCACAACGACGAGGTGGTGAAGCTCTACGTCGGCGTGCTCACCACGTAGCCAGTCATGGAATGGCCACCGTCGCAACCCCCGTCGACCGGACCGCTGGCCTCTCTGCGCGTGCTCGACCTCAGCCGCATCCTCTCCGGCCCCTTCGCCACCATGATCCTCGCCGACCTCGGCGCTGATGTGATCAAGCTCGAGAATCCCGCGGGCGGCGACGACACCAGGGAGTGGGCTCCGCCGTACCAGGGCGACCAGTCGGCGTATTTCCTCTCGATCAACCGCAACAAGCGGGGCATCGCGGTCGACCTCAAGGATGACGCTGGCCGGGAGATCGCGCTGCGACTCGCCGCCAGCGCCGACGTGCTCGTGGAGAACTTCCGCCCCGGCACGGCGGCACGGCTCGGCCTCGGCTACCCGGAGCTGTCGGCCCGCAACCCGCGGCTGGTGTACGCCTCGATCTCGGGGTTCGGCCAGACGGGCCCGGACGCACAGCTGCCCGGCTACGATGCCATCGCCCAGGCGCTCGGCGGCGTGGTCAGCGTCACCGGCGAGGCCACTGGTGAACCGGTGCGCGTCGGCACCCCGGTCGCCGACCTTGGTGCTGCCATGTGGGCGGCGATCGGGGTCCTCGCAGCGCTGCACGCGCGCGCCGTCAGCGGGCGCGGCGACTGGATCGACATCTCCCTGCTCGACGGCCAGATCGCCTGGCTGACCTATGTGGCCGGCGGTTACTTCGCCACCGGCGAGGTGCCACGACGCTACGGCTCAGCGCACCCCACCATCGTCCCCTACCAGGCGCTGCGTACCCGCGACGGGTACCTGATGGTGGCCGTGGGCAACGACTCGCAGTGGCGGCGCTTCGCTCCGCTCATCGGGCTGCCCGAGCTGGCCGCCGATCCCCGCTTCGCCACCAACCCCGACCGTGTCGTCAACCGTGCCGCGCTGATCCCGCTGGTCGAGGCCGCGCTGGCGTCGCGTGAGTCCGCGGAGTGGGCGGCCGAGCTCTCTGGTGCCGGCATTCCCGCCGGGGCCATCAACACCGTCGACAGGGCGCTCGCCCACCCCCAGGTGCTCGCCCGGGAGATGGTTGTCACTGCTGAGCACCCCACCGCGGGGACCCTGCGCATGCCCGGGTCGCCGGTCAAGCTGTCCAGCCACACCGGCACCGTGCGACGCCCCCCGCCGCTGCTCGGCGAACACACCGACGAGGTCCTCGACCAGCTCGGCTACTCGGCCGCCGACATCGCGTCTCTCCACCAGCGCGGTGTGGTGCGATGAGCGCCGTGGTGGACCCGGAGGTGGCCATGGCGCTCGACGGCAACGTGGCCCGGGTGACGATCGGCTCCGGGGAGCGCCGCAACGCGCTCACCAGCGGGGGCTGGGCGGGCATCGAGCACGCCATGCGCGCGCTGGCCACCGACACGGACCTGCGCGTGGTTGTCATCGAGGGCGAGGCGGCGTGGTTTTCGGCGGGCTCGGACATCCGCGAGTGGGTTGAAGCCACCCCCCACGAGGTCGACCTGAGCTTCGCGCGCATGGAGGCGGCCTGCGCGGCGATCGAGGCGATGCCTGTGCCGGTGATCGCCAAGGTGCGTGGCGCCGCAGCGGGCGCCGGCTGCCAACTGGCCCTGGCCTGCGACATGCGCATCCTCGCCGCCGATGCGTCGATCGGCATGCCGATCGCGCGGCTCGGCATCCTGGTGTCGCCGTCGTTCGCCAACCGGCTCGCCGCCCACGCCGGCGCCTCGGTGGCGCGGGAGCTGCTCTACACCGGCCGCATGGTCGGTGCGGAGGAGGCGGTCCGGCTGGGCCTGGCCAACGCCTGCGTGGCTGGTGACCAGCTCGACCACCGCATCGACGGCTTGATCACCTCCATCCTGGGCTCGTCCGACGCCGCCGTCCGCGCCGCCAAGCAGGCGGTCGACATGGTCGAGTCTGCTGGGCGAACCGCAGCTCGGACCGCGGCCGCCGGTCCGCGGGTCATGGAGCGCGACTTCAAACGCGGCGTCAACGCGTTCGTGCGCCGGCGCCGCGCCCGGGTGGTGAAGACAGCGCGTCGAGCCGGGTGACCAGCGACCTCGCGGCGGCGCTGCGAACCGCGACGGCGGGGGAGGTACGCGACGACGCGTACACGCGCCACCTCTTCTCCCGCGACGCGAGCATGTACAGCATCGAGCCGCTCGCGGTGGTCTTTCCGCGCGACGCCGCCGACGTCGTTGCCGCGGTGTCGGTGTGCGCGCAGCATGGCGCCCCGCTGCTCCCACGCGGCGCCGGCACCAGCCTCGCCGGGCAGACCGTCGGCCGGGCGGTGATCCTCGACACCTCACGCCACATGGACGCGATCGTCGACATCAACGCCGAGTCCCGCACCGCACGCGTGCAGCCGGGCGTGGTCCAGGACGACCTCAACCGCGCCGCGGCGGAGTCTGGGCTGATGTTCGGCCCGGATACGTCGACGAGCAACCGGGCGACGATCGGCGGGATGATCGGCAACAACTCCGCCGGCAGTGGGTCGGTGGTGTACGGCATGACCATCGACCACGTCTGTGCCCTGGAGGTGGTGCTCAGCGACGCCAGCACGGCGACCTTGGCACCGGCCGACGACACCCAGGTGCAGGTTCGCGCCGCGGCGGACACGCTCGAGGGACGTCTGTACCGTGCGCTGCCCACGCTGGTGGAGGAATACCGCGCCGCCATCGGCCGTAACTTCCCGCAATACTGGCGTCGCGCCGGCGGCTACCGGCTCGACCGCCTCGCGACCCGCGGTGCGCAATTCGACCTGGCCCGCTTCGTGGTGGGTTCGGAGGGCACGCTGGCGGTGACCACGGAGGCCACCGTCGGCCTGGTACCGCTGCCCAAGGCCAGGGCGATCGCCGTCGGCCACTTCGCGTCGGTTGCGCAGGCGATCGCCGCCACCGAGGACTCGCTCAGCTGCGGACCGAGCGCGGTCGAGCTGATCGACAAGACCATCCTCGAGCTCTCGCGGCAGAAGATCGAGTACGCGGCGCTTGGGGCGCTCCTGGAGGGGGATCCCGCCGCGCTTCTGTTCGTCACGTTCACCGGCGACAACGCCGCGGAGGCTTCCGATGGCGTCGAGAAGCTCGCCGATCTCTGGCGGCGCCACGGCCACGGTTACCACACCCTGCGGGCCACCACCGCAGCGCAGCAGGGTGCGCTGCTCAAGGTTCGTTCAGCAGGGCTTGGGCTGCTGATGGCGGCGAGCACCGGCACGCGCCGGCCGGTCGCGTTCATCGAGGACACGGCCGTCGACCCGGCGCGGCTCTCCGAGTACACCGCGCGGTTTGCAAGAGTTCTCGACCGGCACGGCCTGGTGGCGGGCTTCTACGGCCACTGCTCGGTGGGCTGCCTGCACATCCGCCCCTTCATGGACCTCACCGCGCCCACGGAGGTCGCCACCATGCGCGCGGTCGCTGAGGAGATCCGTGACCTGGTCGCGGAGTTTGGCGGCGCCAACTCCAGTGAGCACGGTGACGGCCTGGCGCGCAGCGAGTTCAATCGCAGCGTCTTCGGCGACGACCTCTACGAGGCGATGCGTGACGTCAAGCGGCTCTTCGACCCCGACGGCCGGCTCAACCCGGGCAAGATCGTGGACGCGCCGGCGATGACCGAGAACCTGCGCGACCCGTCGCTGCAGCGGGCACGCGCCCTGCCCACACGGCTGTCGTTTGCCGCCACCGGGGGCATGCGCGGTGCCGCCGACCGCTGCATGAACATCGGTGTCTGCCGCAAGGGCTCAACGGGGGTGATGTGCCCGTCGTACATGGCCACGCGCGACGAGGAGCACAGCACCCGCGGGCGGGCCAACGCCCTGGTCTTGGCGCTGTCGCAACCCGACCCTCGTGCCGCGCTGGGCGACGAGCGTCTGCACGAGATCCTCGACCTCTGCCTGGAATGCAAGGCCTGCAAGAGCGAGTGCCCGCTGGGCGTCGACATGGCCTCGATGAAGAGCGAGTTCCTCTTCCACTACCAGGCGACACATGGGGTGCCGGCGCGGGCGCGATTCTTCGCGGCGGCGCGCAGGCTCAACCGCATCGGCTCAGCGTGCGCGCCGGTATCCAACTGGGTCATGGCGTTGCCGGGGGCGCGTGCGCTGATGCAGCGCGCCCTGCGCGTCACCGCACGCAGGCCATTGCCGCGTTTTACCCGCCGCACCCTGCTGCGCTGGTTCGCGGCCCGTCGGCGGCCGACGACGACGCTCGGCACCGTCGCGTTCCTCGCCGACTCCTTCACAACGTTCACCGAGCCGGCGGTTGGCATCGCCGCGGTGGAGCTGCTGGAGATGGCCGGGTGGAAGGTCGAGCTGATCGATCAGTGCTGCGGACGGGCCTCGATCTCCAAGGGGCGGCTGGACGAGGCGGCGCGCACGGCCCGCGCCATGACCGCACGGCTGGAGGGTCTGGCGCGCCAGGGGGTGCCCATCGTCGGCGTCGAACCCTCGTGCATCCTCACACTCGGCGAGGAGCACCTCGCGCTGCAGCCGGGAAGCGACGCCGCCATCGCCGTGGCCGGGCAGGTCCGCGTTGTGGATGACCTGCTTGTGGAGGCGATCGACGCCGGGCACCTGCGCCTCGACCCGCAATCAGCGCTGCGGGGGAGCCGGATCCTCTTCCATGGGCACTGCCACCAGAAGGCACTCGTCGGCACGGCCGCCACCGTCCAGCTGTTGTCGCGCATCCCGGGAGCCACGGTGATCGAGGTCGACGCCGGCTGCTGCGGCATGGCAGGGTCGTTCGGCTTCGAGGCCGAGCACTACGAGCTGTCGATGCAGATCGGCGAAATGCGACTGTTCCCCGCCATCCGCGTTGAGCCGTCGAGCACAGTGATCGCCGCCACCGGGGTGTCGTGTCGCCAGCAGATCGAGCACGGAACGCACCGGGTCGCGCGGCATCCCATCGAACTCGTCCGCGCCGCCGCGATCGCTCGCTGAGGGACTACGCGCCCTGCGCCTTCCGGTACACGAAGAACGACAGGCTCGCGCCGTGCGTGGCCAATGTCGTGCTTCCACTGGCGGGCTGCGCAGTCAGCGTCACGGTGTACTTGCCGGTCGTCCCGCTGCGCAAGCTCAGCGCCACTGTGTTGGTGGAGTTGAGGCCGACCGTGATCGACGTGCTCGACAGGGTGGCGGTGAGCCGCGACGGGGCACTCACCGACAGCGCGACTGTGCCGCTCCAGTTGTTGGTCGACGTCACCGTGACCGAGTTGGATGCGTTCGTCCCGGGGTGCCCGCTGATCGAGCTCGGCACGGTGATGGAGTAGTCGGGCGGGGGCGGCGGCGGCGGCGGGCTGCACGCGTAGTCGACGTCGACAGACCCGGAGATGTACTGAACCATCCATGTCGCGGTTCCCAGGAACGAGCTTCCGCAATAGCTGGGAGCATCGGATGGACCGGATGCGCCGGCGACCCAGGACGGGCTCGCCGAGATCCCGTTCGGAGAGGTGAACTCCGAGCGCCATGCGGCGGCGTAGGTCGACGCGTTGGCGGCCGAATAGCCACCCGTGATGGTGTTCCACTGGAACGCGGTGGAGTACACGCCGACCCCGGCGACCTGCTGGGCGAGCAGGTAGTCGATGCTGCCCTGGACATCAGCGGCGTTGGACGAGGTGTCGCCGTTCCACGTGTTGCCTGTCTCGACGTCGAGCCACCAGACTCCCTGAGGGAGCGCCCCCAGCGCCGCGTTTGCGGTCGCCAGCGCGTTGGCCGCGGTGTGCCACCCGTAGTCGTAGGCACAGCCCGGGTCGGTGGTGCTGGTGGCGTCCTGGCACATCGCCGGGTCCTGGGCACCCGAGGTCGGCCAGTAGTAGCTGCTGTGCGGGGCCGGGTTGGCGGTGTTCATGTACAGGTCAGGCGTCCGCGGATAGCCCGCTGCCCATTGGTACTCGGACGCCAGGCAGGGGTTGGCCGACCAGGCGCGTCCGTCGGCCACGCCCACGATGCCGAAGGCGCCGTCCACCGGGAACGTGGATCCACACTGGGGCCAGGAGAGGTCGTGGCCCGATGAGCCGCCCGGCGGCGGGCCGCTGGTGAAGTCGGCAGCCGCCGTGGAGCCCTGCGACGCGACTGCGGTGAGCACCGCGATCACGACGGACAGGGTCAGGAACAGTCGTCTGCGCATTGAACCTTCGTGGTGAGAAACCGAACTGCTGCCCCGGGTGATGCTACGGACCAGGGGCACGGCCGTCAAAGGAGAGAGCTGCATCATCGCACGACCGTGTTGTATCTGAGCACTCGCTCATATACTTCCCTCATGACGAGTCCGACAGCGATCGACGCAGTGGCAGTGGCCGAAGCCCAGGCGTCGCTGCCACCGGAGGCGGTCCTCGACCTGGTCGTCGAGGCGCTGGCAACCCTTGGGGAGGGGACCCGGGCGAGGATCCTCTACGCCCTGATCCGTCGCCCTCTATGCGTGCGCGACCTGGCGGTGGTCCTCGGCGCCAGCGAGTCCGCTGTCTCGCACCAGTTGCGCCTGCTGCGCGAGCGACACCTCGTGAAAGCCGTGAGGCGGGCCGGCAACGAGATCGAGTACCGGATTGACGACCACCACGTCGCCGCACTGTTCAGGGAAGCCGAGTACCACGCCGAGCACGTTGTGCACGGGCGGCCCGACCATCCCCATCCGCCTCGGAGCCGGCGATGAGCGGCACCGCAGCAACGACGGTCGGCGCGGCCGGACCACGGCGTCGCGCAGTACAAACGCATCATCGCCCGGCGCATCCAGTCGGTGACATGCAGGCTGAGGCAACCCACTCGTGGCTCGCACCAGCGGGAACGGGAGGCAGTGTAGCGACGCCGAGACCTCGGGTGGCACACTTCGGCACCGAGAGCGAGAGAGGAGGACCATGGCCGCCCAACCAGCCCAGGTCAAGCTGGACCAATCCGCGCTGCGGGAGCTGGGAGCGTCATTCCGCGGAGACTTGGTACGCCCCGGCGATCTGTCCTACGACGACCACCGAAAGATCTGGAACGGAGCGATCGACAGGCATCCCGCGCTGATTGCTCGGTGTGCTGGCGTGGACGACGTCATCGGGACCCTCAGGTTCGCCCGCAGAAGCCCGCTCCCTGTGGCGGTGCGCAGCGGCGGGCACAGCTTTCCCGGTCTGTCGCTATGCGACGGCGGCATCGTCATCGACCTGGCTCAGATGAAGGGCATTCGCGTGGACCCGAGTGCGGGCACGGTGCGGGCCGAGGCGGGCGTGCTGCTCGGCGAGCTCGACGCGGCCACACAGGCTTTCGGAATGGCGGTTCCCGCGGGGATCGTGACCCACACGGGGCTTGCGGGGCTGACCCTCGGCGGCGGCATCGGATGGCTGATGCGCAAGTACGGCCTGACCGTCGACCAACTCCTGTCGGTGGACCTGATCACCGCTGATGGCGACCGACTCAAGGCGAGCGAGACCGAGAACCGCGACCTGTTCTGGGGAATCCGCGGCGGTGGCAGCAACTTCGGCATCGTGACCGAGTTCGAGTTTCGGCTGAACCCCGTCGGCCCGATCGTCCTCGCCGGACCGATTGCCTGGCCCATCGACGAGTCGCCGGAGGTGCTGCGCTTCTATCGGGATTGGATCACCGATGTTCCGGATGAGCTGACCACCATCGTGGTGCACCGGAGCACGCCCCCCCTGCCCACCATTCCTCCGGAGTTTCACGGGGTTCCCATCGTCACCGTGATCTGCTGTTATGCCGGCGGCTTGGACGAGGGCGAAAAGGTCATCAGTCCCATGAGGAAGTTCGGGACACCGATGTTCGACCTGTGCACGCCGAAACCGTTCGTTGCGCACCAGGCGATGTTCGACCCATCCTTTCCTCCCGGCCGGTGGTACTACTTCCGGTCGTGTGACGTGGCCGAGCTGACCGATGAGGTGATCGACATCGTGGCTGAGCATGCGCCGAAGATGACCTCGACACTTACCGCATTCCCCATATTTCAGCTGGGCGGTGCGATCCGTCGTGTGGCAGAGGACGACAGCGCGCTTAACGGCCGCGGTGCCGGTCACACCTTCAACCTCAATGCGACAACAGCGACGCGGGAGGGCTTCGACGAGGAGCGAGAGTGGTCGCGCAACTTCTGGACGGCATTGCAGCCCTTCCACACCAGCGTGTACGTCAACTTCCTGATGGAAGAGGGCGAGGACCGGATTCGCCAGGCGTACGGCGACAAGCGGTACGCGCGGCTGCAGGCGCTGAAGCGCAAGTACGACCCGGACAACTTCTTCCGCCTCAACCAGAACATACCGCCTGCTTGACGTAGCTGTCGGGGTCCTTGTCCCTGGCCTGGATCCCGTCAGGGTGGTTCGCCTCGAAGGTGGCGAAGGCGACGGCGATGTCATGGCGCAACCGCCAGTCGGCGTGGCGGCGGAAGTCGACGAGGTCCTCGCGCTCCTCCTCGGCCATGTGGTCGCTGTTGGCCTTGTTGGTGTTCCGCACCGCCTGCCACCAGCCGCCGCTGCCGACGTCGTGCCTCACGGCCTCCTCGGCGGCGTCGCGGATGTCGTTGTGGTCCTTGATGACGTCCTTGACCTCGTCCGCGGCGCTGTCCTCCCCATCCACGCCGGTGCCGATCTTGAGCAGGTGCGGGTAGAACAGCTGCTCCTCGGCCTCCGCGTGCACCTCGAGAAGGTTGCGCAGCCGTGTCCAGATCGCTCCCAGGGCTGCAGTGTTGGAGCGGTCGATGTCGTCGAGGTACGCGAACAGCCGCCGCTGCTCATGATGGTCGTGCAGGATCAGGTCGGTGATGTCCATCTGGCACCCCCAAGGCTTCCGCTACGTTGACTGTGGCCACCCCGATCATGGCCCCCCGCGCTCGGCCCGGGCAAGGAGGCGTTCCCTGCAGGCTCACGACGATGCTGAGGAGTTGCGGCGCGTGCGCGTGGGGAACTGACAGAGGCACACTGCCGCTCTGTGGACGCCACCGACCTCTACAGGGGCCCGCTCGAGGACTTTGTCGCGCGGCGAAATGCACTGGTCCGCGAACTGCGATCCAGTGACCCGGATGCAGCCGGTGCCGCAGCGAAGCTGCGCAGGCCATCTGTCGCGGTGTGGGCGATCGACCAACTGGCGAGCGACAACCCGGACGTCCTCGCTGAGCTGCTCGCCGCCGGTGCGGAAGCCCGCGAGTCTCAACACGCGGCAGCGACGCAGGAACAGAGCCGAGAGGATCTTCTGCGTGCCACTGGTCGCCTTCGCGATGCGGTCGAGGCCGCGGCACGCGCGACCATTGAGGGCCTCGGCAGCGCCGGCCACGGGAGCAGCGACGAGACTGGCCGCCGGATCCGAGCCACGCTCCAGACGGCTGCGACGGCTGCTGAGCACGCCGCGGACGAGGCGGAGAAGGCCGCTCGCGGGGCGAGGGCGGCGCTGGATTCTTGAGCGCCCAGGCTCGGTCCTGGTGGTGGCAGATTGGCGACGTGACCAATTGGCCTCTCCGCGCAATGGATCGTGCATGAACTGGAGCCGACGCTGGAGCCTGCTGTTCAGCGTGGCGTTCGCGGTCATCGTGGTGACCCACATCGCCGGGCTGGCCACCTCGCCGCCGGGGCTGCACACCGATGAAGCGTCCATCGGCTACAACGCGTGGACGATCGCGCACCACGGGACCGATCAGTTCGGCACCCCATGGCCGCTGCTCTTCCGCGACTTTGGCGACTACAAGGGCCCGATCAGCACCTACCTGCTGGCTCCGCTGACGCTGCTGGGGCCAGTGACACCGACGCTGACGCGACTGCCGTCGGCGTTCGCGGGCATTGCGCTGGCGGTGGCTGCGGCGCTCCTGGCGTGGCGCATCACCCGGTCGCGGCCGATCGCGCTGATCATCATGCTCGAGGCATCGTTCGAGCCCTGGTTCTTCCATACCGCACGGATCAACCTCGAGGCCGATCTGTTCACGGTCCTCTGCTTTGTGGTCGCCCTCGCCGTCATCGCCGGCAACGGTGTGCAGCGACTGCGACACTGCCTCGTCGCGGGCGTCGCCATCGGGGTGGCGCCCTTCGCAGCCCAGCCGGGTCGGTTCTTCGCGCTCATCTTCCTGGTGGTTGTGGTGGTCACGCACCTGCGCTGGATCCGCCCCAGACAACTGTTGCTGCTGGCCACACCGGTGGTGCTCGCCACGCTGCTTCTCGTGTTCGGGACCAACGGCAACGGGGTGGCGAGGCTGGGAGGCGTCTCCGTCCTGCAACACGGCGCGCTCAGCGCCATCCCATCGTTCATCGGCAACTACTTTCAGTATTTCAGTCCCGATTTCCTGTTCGTGCACGGCGATCCCAACCCGCGTCACAGCTCGGGGTTCGGTGGCCTGTTGCTCATCACGGCTGCGCCCATCCTTGTCCTTGGCGTGGTGACTTGCATCCGTCGTTGGCACCAGCCGCTGTGCCGGCTGGCCCTGGTCGGCCTCGTCGTGGCCCCCATCGGACCTGCTGTGACAACGGGCATCTCCGCGCGTCGCGACGTCGTCTTCCTGCCGTTCCTGCTCCTGGTGTCCACCTACGGTTGGGCGGCGGCGTTGCCTGTTCTTCGGGGTCATGGCCTGCGAATCGCCGGGGCGGCGGCTCTGGTTGCCGTGACCGCCGGGCTGTACTTCGCCGACTACGTCGTCGCCTACCCGTCCCGCGCCGCACCGGCGTTCGACACCGGGGTGGCGCCGGCGCTCGTCGCGGCTCACAGCGCGGCCGGATCGCATCAGATCCTCGTGTCGGCGAGGGTCCCCGACCTGGATGAGGAGGCGTTGTTCGCATTGCAGCCGCCACCGGGCACAGACTCTGTGGAGACGCGGTTGGGGATGGTGGTGGTGACCAGCGCTGCTCAGCTGGCCGCAGCCCAGCCTGGTGATGTGGCAGTGCTCACGGGCGCGGAGGTCGCCCCCCGCGGGTACACGCTCATCGACGAGGAATCTGTCACCGGAGCGACGCGCCTGTTCGGCACTGCCCAGCGGGTGCCCCTCGTCGACGTGTACGTGCGCAGGTGACACACGTGATGTCAGCATCAGGGCCGTGAACCTGCCGCGGCGCGCCTGGACGCATTTCGAGCCGATCCACGCCATCGTGTACTTCGTGCCCGAGGCGCGCGAGCGGTACGCCGAGGCGGGGCTGCGCGGCGGCTGGATGAGCTACTTCGCCTCCCGCTCAGCGCCGATGGGAGCGGTGCGCCCGGAGGTCGTCACCGCCGTCTTCCACAACTTCGCGCCGACGATGGTGCATCGCGCCATCCCCGATGCCTGGAACTTCTCGACCCCCGCCCGCGTGCTTGCCGCGCGCGAGGACACAGTCGATGCCGCCCTGCGCCGCCTCTGGGGCGCCGACGTCGAGTCCGCTGACGTTGCCGAGGCTGCGGACCTTGCGCTCGGCGCCGCCGCGCACCTGCATGCTGAAGGCCGGCCGCTGTATGCCGGCCACGCCGGCCTGCCGGTGCCAAGCATGCCGCACCTGGCTCTCTGGCATGCCTGCACACTGCTGCGCGAACACCGTTTCGACGGTCACGTCGCAGCACTCACCGTCCACGGCCTCGACGGTGTGGAGGCCGTCGTCACCGCCCATGCGCACGACGATGGCGTGGACCCTGCCACCATGCACAGCTTTCGCGGTTGGACTGAGGATCAGTGGCAGCAGGCCGAGGAGCGCTTGCGGACGCGCGGCCTGCTCGACGGCAACGGTGTGCTCACCGATGCGGGACACACCCTGCGCGCCGCGGTGGAGGAGACGACCGACGCGCTTGCCTCAGAGCCCTGGAAGCAGATGGACGAGTCCCAGCGCGAGCGTCTACTCAGCCTGCTCAGTGGACTGGTGACCAAATTGATGGCACCGGGTGGCCTGGTCTATCCAAACCCCATCGGAGTCAGTCCACCCGAGCTGTCCTGAGTCGCCTCATGCGATCGGGAAGGGGTTGTCGTCGGTGAGCCCGCTCGGCTGGCCAACCGGGAAGCGCTGCTGCAGCAGCGTGTTGAAGGGAGCGAAGGCGTCGGTTGTGCCAGTGAGATTGGTGTAGACCTGCGCCAGAGTGGGCGCCCCTGCTCCAACGATCATCTTGAGGTTGTAGCCGAGCTGGTGGCGGAGGTAGTTGAGGAACAGCGTGGCGCACCCGATTGACACGTAGTTCTGGTCGGTCTGCTCGGTGGTGGTCACCCAATCGGGCCTTGTCGAATCCAACCAGCTGGCGGCGGTGGCGAAACCGTTGAGTTGAGCTGGGTACAGCTCGGTGGAGAGGACGCGCGACAGTCCCTCACCGTGGCTGGCACCACAATCCCAGCCGGCGTTCTGTGCCGCCATCATGACCTCGTCGGCCTCGGCAACCATGAGCATGCGAACCAGGTCGGCGTCGGTGCCGTCGAAGGCAGCAAGATGGAGTTCCGTTGCGGCACAGCTGGCGTGGTAGGCGCCGAACGTGCCCGTGACGACGAAGACGGTGAACGGCAGACCGTCTGGGGTCAGCCCTCCAAACCACGCGCGAAGGCCGGTGTAGTCGACCTCACACGTCTCCAGCACAGCGTCGGCGAGGACCGGGCCATTGGCGCCGAGGGCGTCCTCGTAGGACACCTCGAAGTTGGTCGTGCTGCCGCGCAGGGTGTATGGCCCGCCGTCGGCGGCCGATCGGGGTGCTGTGGCTGGGATGCCCTCACCGGGCTTGACCAGGACGCGCCGGGATGGGGCGGAGCTGGTGTCCGGCGACGGATCGGGAAACTGAGTCATGCACGAGCCTCCTGAGGCTCCAGTAGATCACGCATTCACTCAACCTTGCGCCGGCCGCGGCTGACCCGGGCGTCACTCGAGCTCGTCGAAGTCCTCCTCGCGGTACTCGACCGGCGCGCCGGCCCGGCCGGGTCGATGCTCTTCGCGCTCGCGCAGCTCGACACGGCGGATCTTGCCCGAGATCGTCTTGGGCAGATCGCTGAACTCCAGCCGCCGGATCCGCTTGTACGGTGCGAGGTTCTCCCGGCTGAACCGGAGGATCGAGAGCGCCGTCTCGGGGGAGGGCGGGTGACCCGCCGCGAGAACCACGAACGCCTTGGGGACGGCAAGCCGCATCGGGTCCGGTGAGGGCACCACCGCCGCCTCCGCAACGGCGTCGTGCTGGAGCAGCACGCTCTCCAGTTCGAACGGCGAGATGCGGTAGTCGGACGCCTTGAACACGTCGTCGGCGCGCCCGACGTAGGTGATGTATCCGTCGGCGTCCCGCGAGGCCACGTCGCCGGTGTGGTAGTAGCCACCACGCATCGCGTCGCCGCTGAGGCCGTCATCGCCCCGGTAGCCCACCATCAGTCCGAGCGGTCGATGGTCGAGGTCGAGGCAGATCTCGCCCTCGTCGCCCGCTGCGCCGGTGACCGGGTCGACGAGCGCGATCGCATAGCCGGGCACCGGTCGGCCCATGGACCCGGGCTTGACCGGCTGACCGGGCGTGTTGGCGATCGCCACCGTCGTCTCCGTCTGGCCGAAGCCGTCACGGATGGTGACGCCCCACGCCTGCTCCACCTGCGCGATCACCTCGGGGTTGAGCGGCTCGCCCGCGCCGACCACCTTGCGCGGCGGCTGCCGCAGCGCCGTGAGGTCGCTCTGGATGAGCATCCGCCACACCGTCGGCGGAGCGCAGAAGCTGGTGACCGCGCAGCGATCCATCAGCGCGAGCAGCTCGGCGGCGTCGAAGCGTTCGTAGCTGTGGATCAGCACCGTCGCGCCGGCGTTCCAGGGGGCGAAGACGTTGCTCCAGGCGTGTTTGGCCCATCCCGGCGACGAGATGTTGAGGTGGACGTCTCCTGGCTCGAGCCCGATCCAGTACATGGTGGAGAGGTGTCCGACCGGGTAGGACGCGTGGGTGTGCTCGACGAGCTTGGGCTGGGCGGTCGTGCCCGAGGTGAAGTACAGGAGCAGCGGGTCGGCGGCCTGGGTCACACCTGTGGGCGTGAAATCGGCAGACGCGGACCACGAGTCCGAGTAGTCGAGCCAGCCCTCGGCCGGCGCACCGACGCAGATGCGCGTGTAGTCACCGCGAACGTCGGCGAACTTCGCTGCGTTGCGGACGCTGGTCACGACGTGACGGGCGCTGCCGCGCCGCACGCGGTCGTGAAGGTCGGTGGGCGTGAGCAGCGTGCTGGCGGGGATCAGCACCGCGCCAAGCTTGATGCCGGCGAGCAGCATCTCCCACAACTCCACCTGGTTGTCGAGCATGAGGATGAGCCGGTCGCCGCGACGCACCCCCGCGGCCGCCAGCCAGTTGGCCACCCGGTTCGACCGCGTGGAGAGCTCGGCGAAGGAGAGGCGGGTGTCCGACCCGTCTGCGTCGACGATCCACAGCGCCGCTTGCGAGGACGTGGCGTGGTCATGCGCGAGCGAGTCGAACCAGTCCAGCGCCCAGTTGAACTGCGTGAGGACCGGCCAGCGGAACTCGCGATACGCGGTGTCGTAGTCCTCGCGCCAGCTCAGCAGCGATGCGCGCGCCTCGCGGAAGGCGGTGGCGCTGTCGCTCATATCCAGCGCCGATGCGGTCAGCCGGATGTGGTCGCCGCAGTCTGCCAGTACCCGAGGCGGCGCCGGTAGTGAGTGAGGCGCTCGCCGACAAGCCGGTGCTGAATGATCCCGGCCATCTCGAGCGCGGCTTCGGGTGAAACCGCCGCCGCCCACATCGACCACACGGGCACCAGCCGCTCCTTGTAGGTCACCAGCTCGGAGTACACAGCGATCCAGCGCTGAACGACGCGGGGGTCGCGCACATCGGCGCTCGCCTCGCCGGCCAGGAGATCATCATGGAACTCAGCCGACGCGTCATGGCCGTGGCTGGTCATGTGTGCTTCCATTCAAAAAAGATAGGCAGCCGGTACCGTGGGCGTCGGTTCGCTGTCGAACCTTGGTCGTCCTGGATCACGGCAGCAACCTCAACGCTGGTCAGGGCTGTAGGAGCACAGCCGCGCACAGTGACATGACCAGTACAATGTCAAGTGATAGCCAATTGGGAGAATAAGCCATGACAGCCAAGGTCGAGAAGAGCATCGACGTCGACGTTCCGGTCCACACCGCGTACAACCAGTGGACCCAGTTCGAGACGTTCCCCGAGTTCATGGATGGGGTTGACGAGGTCAAGCAGATCAGTGACACCCGGCTCCACTGGAAGGCGACCGTCGCCGGCAGGGAGAAGGAGTGGGACGCTGAGATCACCGAGCAGCAGCCCGACGAGCGGGTTGCGTGGAAGGCAGTCGACGGTGCTCCCAACGCCGGGGTGGTGACGTTCCATCGCATCGACAACGACAGGACCCGCGTGATGCTGCAACTCGAGGCTGAGCCCGAGGGCGTGGTGGAGGAGGTCGGTGACAAGCTGGGTTTCTTCGGCCGCCGCGTCGAGGGTGACCTGAAACGCTTCAAGGAGTTCGTCGAGGCGCGCGGCACCGAGACCGGCGCGTGGCGCGGCGAGGTCGAGCAGAACAAGAGCTGAACTGTCCCGGTGACACTTCCGGCGTGAACGCCCGCACTCGGTTGGTGGTCTGCTTCGCGTGCGGCGTCGTCGCCTTCGTACCGGCCATCCTGCTCACCCCGTGGCAGGTTGCCGAGCTCATCGGCTGGAGCGTCACGGCGGCGGTGTTCGTCGGCTCGATCTTCTTCGCGACGCGACACAAGGATTCCGTCCAGACCAAGGCGGCGGCCAGCAAGGAGGACAACTCTGCGGTGGCCGCCGACGCCATCCTCGTCGGCGCCAGCCTGGCCAGTCTGGTGGGCGTGGGCGTGGCTCTGCTCGAGGCCAGCAGCGAGCAGGGCACCGCCAAGACCGTCATCACTTCGCTGGCCTTCGTCAGCGTCGTGCTGTCGTGGGCTTCGGTGCACTCGGTGTACACGCTGCGCTACGCCCACATCTATTACACCGAGGGCGGCGGCATCGACTGGCACGCCAGCGACGCGCCCGACTTTGGCGACTTCGCCTACGTCGCCTTCACCATCGGGATGACCTTCCAGGTCTCCGACACCGACATCAAGACCAAGCGCATCCGCAAGCCCGCCCTGCGCCAGGCGCTGCTGTCGTACCTGTTCGGCGTGGTGGTCGTGGCCACGATGATCAACGTCATCGCGAGCCTTCTCGCGAAGTAGCAGCGTCGCCGGTAGACGAGCGGCGACACAACCGCACCGTGACGCCGCGCCACCCGCAACCAGAGGACAGCGGAGAGCGAGCCGGCCACAGAGAGCTTGGGCTTGGTTGATCGTGTTCGACATAGAGGCGATGGCTCGCGTTTGAGGCCTCGTGCAGCTCGCGCACCACCTTGGTAAACCGGCTGGGGCTTGCCCGACTTCGGCGAGGCTCGTGCGCGGAAAGTGGGAACGTCCACCAGGAACGCCGTTGCGCCGAGCCCTGTCCCGGCCTGGTTCACCTCCACCGCCACGATGCGAGCGCGTTCGTCAATCAACTCGTCGGCGGTCACGTCGATATAGATTCCGTTCTCGAAGCGGTGCCGCCCCTTTACCTGTACGCGGGCGAAGCTGTCTGTGGAGATCCGGTGGACGATGCCGTCGATGCCCTGGTCCTTCAGGGGAAGGAAAACGTGGAGGTCGCCAAGCGACGACGCCACGAGGTGAGTCCACACCAGCCACTCAGCGATCTGCCCGACCGATAGGTCATAGGCCCGCGATGGGCCGCTGAGCTGGCCGCCCCCTGCTTCAGCCATTCCCAACCCCCCCCACTCCTACCTACTTGAATATGTGCTAGCGCATATGTACTCTTGCGCACCATGTCGGAGCAGCCGGCTCCCGCGCGGCGAGGCCGCTGGGCCCGCCTTCTCCTCGTCGTCCCATTCGTCGCGCTGCTCTTCCCCACGCTGTACGCCCACGCCGATCCTCGGCTGGCCGGCATCCCCTTCTTCATCTGGTACCAGTTCGCCTGGGTGATCGCCGGGGTGGCGATCACCGGCCTCGTTTACCTCCTCGATCGCGGCGGGGATGAGCCATGACCCACTGGGACGAGCTGATCATCGTCGCCGCTATCGGGGTCGTGGTCGCGGTCATCGGCTTCGGGGCCGCGCGCTGGCGACGCGCCGACCTCAACCACCTCGAGGAGTGGGGGCTGGCCGGTCGCGGCTTCGGCACCATCGTCACCTGGTTCCTGCTCGGCGGCGACCTCTACACCGCCTACACCTTCGTGGCGGTTCCTGGCGTGGTCTTCGGCCTCGGTGCCTACGGGCTGTTCGCCCTGCCCTACACGATCATCATCTACCCGCTGGTGTTCCTCACCATGCCGAGGTTGTGGCAGGTGTCGCGCAACAAGGGCTACATCACCGGCTCCGACTACGTGAAGGACCGCTTCAACAGCCGCTTCTTCGCGCTGCTGATCGCGCTCACCGGCATCCTCGCCACCATGCCCTACATCGCGCTGCAGATCTTCGGCATCAAGGTGGTTCTGGCCAACATCGGCATCAGCCCGGAGATCGCTCTGGTGGTGGCCTTCCTGGTGCTGGCGATCTTCACCTACGTCAGCGGGGTGCGCGCCCCCGCACTGATCGCCGTCGTCAAGGACGCGCTGATCTGGCTGGTGGTGATCGTCGCCATCATCTACATCCCCTACAAGCTGGGCGGCTTCGGCAGCATCTTCAGCAAGGTCGAGCACGCCAACAAGCTGCTGCCGGTGGCCAAGAGGAAGCCCGACGTGCTCCAGCCGACGCTGTTCAACGCCTACGCCAGCATCGCGCTGGGCTCGGCGCTGGCGCTCTTCCTCTACCCGCATTCGCTGGTGGGCGTGTTCAGCGCCAAGGGCCAGCGCACCATCAAGCGCAACGCGTCGTTCCTGCCGGCGTACTCGTTCCTGCTCGGGCTGATCGGCCTGCTCGGCTTCATGGCCATCGCCGCCGGCATCAAGCCCACCAAGGAGTTCGGCAACAACAGTGCCATCGCCGACCTCTTCCAGAAGATGTTCCCCAGCTGGTTCACCGGCGTGGCCTTCGCCGCCATCGCCGTCGGTGCGCTGGTGCCGGCCGCCATGATGTCGATCGCGGCCGCCAACCTGTTCAGCCGCAACATCTGGCGCGAGTACATTCACCCGGCGATGAGCCGCCGCGAGGAGGCGACGGTCAGCAAGATCGTCTCCCTGCTGGTCAAGGTGGCCGCGCTGGTCTTCATCCTGGTGCTGCCCACCACCGACATCATCAACTACCAGACCGCGGGTGGCGTATGGATGATCAACGCCCTGCCTGCGCTGATTGTCGCGCTGTACATCAAGCGCCTCAACGTCTGGGCGATGGTCCTCGGCTGGGCGGCTGGCATGGGCGTCGGCACCTGGGCGCTCATCCAAGAGAAGTTCGTCTCCAGCCTCCACAATTTCGGCTTCGGCGGCAAGATCTACATCGGCTTCGTCGCGGTCCTCGTGAACCTGGTCGTGGTTGCTGTCGGTTCCCTGGTCGCCGCGGCGATCGGACAGTCGACCATGGGCAACCTTGACGAGGCCGACTATCGCGAGCCCAGCGCCGCCGAGCTGCAGCGGCAGCCGCTGTTGAACCCGCTCAGTCCCCCGCTCACCGGCGGCACCACTACCTGACCAATTGAGTCGGCGTCCGAGCCGGTGAGCGGGCTTCCTGTGAGTGCCGCGCTGAACAGCATCCGTGGGATATCCGCAGGCACGGGCTGGTGCGAAGCAGAGTGCATGCCTGGATCTCTCCGGCGCGGGACAGGAGGGGGGCGCCATCGTCCGGCGGTAGTATTGGCCGGGTGAAGGCGCTGATCCTCAGTGGGGGCAAGGGCACGCGACTCCGTCCGATCACTCACACGTCGGCCAAACAACTTGTGCCCATCGCCAACAAGCCAATCCTCTTCTACGCCATCGAGGCGATCGTCGCCGCCGGCATCACCGACATCGGCATCATCACCGGCGAGACCGCGGCCGAGGTGGAGGGCGCGGTGGGTGACGGTGCGCGCTTCGGTGCGCGGGTCACCTATATCAACCAACCGGCCCCGCTGGGACTCGCTCACGCCGTGTTGACAGCGCGTACGTACCTCGGTGACGACTCGTTCGTCATGTACCTTGGCGACAACCTCATCCGGCAGGGCATCGTCCCCATCGTGCAGCGCTTCGCCGAGAGCACCCCGGACGCATTGATCCTGCTGGCGCGCGTGCCCGAGCCACAGCTGTTCGGCGTTGCGGAGTTGACCAACGGATCGGTGACGCGACTGGTCGAAAAGCCGACTGAGCCGAAGAGTGACTTGGCGCTGGTGGGCGTCTACCTGTTCAACCACAGTGTGTTCAAGGCAATCGACTCGATCCCGTACTCCGCGCGCGGGGAGCTCGAGATCACCGATGCTATCCAGCAGATGATCGACACCGGCGCGCGGGTGGAGCCGCACCTGATCGTCGAGCCGCATGAGGCGATGATCGCAACCTGGAAGGATACGGGCCGCCTCGAGGACATGCTCGAAGCCAATCGCATTGTGCTCGATGATCTGCCGCCGCGCATTGACGGCAACATTGGAACGGGCGTCCGGCTGGACGGCAAGGTCATCGTCGAGAAGGGCGCGACCCTTCAGAGCTGCACCGTGCGCGGACCGGCGATCATCGGCGAGAACACGCACATCGACGACGCCTACATCGGTCCATACACGTCGATCTACCACGGCTGCAAGGTACGCGGCGCGGAGATCGAGCACAGCATCGTCCTCGAGAACAGCGTCATCGAGGATGTTGACGGCAAGATCGAGTCCTCTCTGATCGGCAAGGAGTGTCACATCGGACGCTCCCCGCTGCGGCCGCGGGCGTTCAAGCTCATGATCGGAGACCACAGCCGCGTGGAGCTGCGCTGATGGCCTGGATGCCGACCACTCCGGATATCGACGCCACCCTGTCCCGCTCGGCCACGGTCCCGATCGCCGAGCGAATCGGACGCATCCACGACGTCCAGGTCAAGACCTTCATCAAGCACGTCGACCAGCGCGGCTTCTTCATCGAGCAGCTCAAGCGCGGCGACCACGACGACGACGGCAGGCCTTTCCTGCCCGACCAGCCCTTTGCCCAGATGTCCCGCAGCCTGGTGTACGCGCGCGGCGGTAACCCCCCGGAGCTGATCAAGGCGTTCCACTGGCATAAAAAACAGTGGGACTATTGGGACATCGTCCAGGGCAACGCGCGGGTGGTGCTGGTCGACCTCCGCCCCAGTTCGCCAACATCAGGTGTGGTGCAGGTGCTGATCCTCGGAGAGAACGCACCACGCATGGTGGCGATCCCACCGTTGGTGGCACACGGCTACCAGGTGCTCGGGCTGCAGGATGTCCAACTTGTGTACTACGTCACCGAGCCCTACGCGCCGGCCGACCCCGACGAGGGCCGGATCGCGTGGGACGACCCCCGCATCGGCTTCGACTGGCGCGTCGAGAACGTCTGAGATGCGCCTTCTGGTTGCCGGCGGCGCCGGGTTCATCGGCAGCGAGTTCGTCCGTTTCACCATCGACACACACGCCGATGACAGTGTCGTAGTGCTCGACAAGCTGACCTACGCCGGCAACCTCCGCAACCTCGACGCGGTCGCGGGCGATGGCCGATTCCGCTTCGTCCATGGCGACATATGCGACGCGGACACGGTGGCGGCGCTGGCCGTTGAGGTCGACGCCATCGTCAACTTCGCAGCGGAATCGCATGTCGACCGCTCGCTGGAGGCGCCCGGTCAGTTCATCCAGACCGACGTCTACGGCACGTTCGTCCTGCTCGATGCTGCGCGGCGGGCGGCCACTCGCGTTTCCTGCAGGTGTCCACCGACGAGGTGTACGGCGACGTCGCCGAGGGCCAAAGCGTGGAGGGCGATGCCCTGAGGCCCCGCAGCCCGTACTCGGCGAGCAAGGCCGGCGGCGAGATGATGGCCTGGGCATATCGGGAGTCGTACGACGTGCCCGTGATCACCACGCGCGGATCGAACACCTACGGGCCGTACCAGTACCCCGAGAAGATCATCCCGCTGTTCATCACCAATGCGATCGACGACCAGCCGCTGCCGATCTACGGGGATGGGGGCGCCATCCGCGACTATCTCTATGTCACCGATCATGCGAGGGGTATCGACACCGCCCTTCGCCGGGGTACCCCCGGCGAGGACTACAACATCGGCTTCGGCGGGGAGACCAACGGCCGCGAGGTCGCCGACCTCATCCTCGGCGTTCTCGGCAAGCCCGCCTCGCTCAAACAGCACGTGCGCGACCGTCTCGGCCACGATCGGCGCTACGCGGTGGACACGCGCAAACTGCGCGCGCTCGGGTGGCGGCCGGAGGTGTCGCTCGATGAGGGGATCCGGCGCACCGTTCAGTGGTACGGCGAGAACGAGGCGTGGTGGCGGCCTCTGAAGTCGGGGGAGTTCTGGGAGTTCTATTCGCGCAACTACAAGCCGCTGTCACCGACTCGTGCTGTCCGTCCGTGAGGATTCTCATCACCGGTGGCAACGGTCAGTTGGGTCGGGAGCTCCATGATGCTGGGCGCGCAGCCGGTCACCACGTTGAGGCAACGGATCGCGATGACTGCGACATCACCGACCCGGACGCGGTGGCACGGACAATCGCGGCCACCGACCCGGAGGTGGTGGTCAACTGCGCGGGCTGGACAAAGGTCGACGCCGCTGAGGAGGACCTCGACGGTGCCTACCTGGGCAACGCGATCGGCCCGCGCCTCCTTGCCGCCGCCTGTGCGCGGCGCAATCTCCTGCTCGTGCAGATCAGCACGGACTACGTCTTCGACGGCACAGCCACCACGCCCATCGACGAGTGGCAGCGGCCGGCGCCGCGGTCGGCGTACGGCATCACCAAGCTGGCCGGCGAGAACGAGGTGCGCTCCATCGCCAGCCGCCACCTGGTGATTCGCACCTCCTGGCTCTTCGGCCGCAACGGCCCCAACTTCGTGTTGACCGTGCTGCGGGCCGCCGCGGCAGGCCAACAGCTGCGGGTGGTCGCCGACCAAGTGGGCGGCCCCACCTGGACCGGTCACCTGGCACCCCGCGTGCTGCGGCTCATCGAACGCGGCGTTCCCGGTGTCTTCCACGTGACCAACTCGGGGGTTACCAGCTGGCACGGGTTCGCGAATGAGATCTTCGCGGCTGCCGGGGTCGAGGCCTACGTTATGCCGATCGCCACCGAGGAGTACCCCACCGCTGCGCCGCGCCCCGCCTACTCGGTCCTCGACAACCGCGCCTGCCGGCTGCTCGGTGAACCGACCCTGCCGGCCTGGCAGGAGGGCGTTCGCAGCTACATGGCAGAGCTGCGCGAGCGTGGCGTGTTGCCTGGCGCTGGAGGAGCCTGACGGACGCCTTCCCTACCACGAGCCGGGAGCGGACGAGGCGGCGCGGCAGGCCGGGGGCGCCGCCTGACGGCTCACCCTCTCTCATGGTCGCCCCGGAGATGGCGGAACCCGGTGTACAGGGCCACGTCATACGCGGCCTTCACCGCTCCCGCCACCAGGAAGGGCAGTGCAAGGGCGCCCCCCCCGATCGCAATGCCGGCAAGGATGGGCCCGCCGGTCTGCGCGAACCCGCGTGCGGCGCCAACCGTCGCCGCTGCCGAAGCACGTCTGGCGGGCGGCACGATCGACACCACGAATGCCTGGCGTGCGGGTGAGTCCATCTGCGAGAGGCTGGACCGCGCGATGAGCAGCGCGATCGCAACGACGGCGTTGGGGGCGGCCGGCACGAGCAGCAACAACGCGTTGCTGGGCAGGTGGGTGAACACCATGGTGCGTACCAGGCCGATGCGGTTGGCGAGCCTCCCTGACAGCTCAGACGATGCTGCCTGCACCAGGCTCATGGCTGCGAACGCGGGCCCCACCGCACCGGCATCGAGCCCGAAGCGCACGTGCAGCCACAGTGCGACAACCGATGGGACAACGAAGCCGCCACCGAGCGAATCAACAGCGAACAACGCGCTCAGCTTGGCCACCTGTGCGCTCGGCCGATCCAGCGGCGGCCCTTCCCCGCCGGCGGCGGCCTGCAACCGGTCCAGGTCGCGCGACAGGGCAGCCGCCAGCGCAGATGTGGCCATCCCGATGGCCGCATACACCAGCAGAAAGATTTGCATTCGCTCAACGGTGGTGGCCAATCCCGCGGTCAGGGCTCCGGCCGAGAAGGCCAGCCCACCGGTGAGCGAGTAGCGCGCGAACGCGAGGTTGCGGGCCGGCGGACCAACTGACTCAGCCAGCACCGCCTGCTCCACAGCCGAAAACGGTCCGGCATCGATGTTCGACGCGCCCATCATCCCGGTCGCTGCGGCGGCGAACACGAACGGTGTCTTTCCGCCCCACGCCAATCCTGCTCCGCTGATGGCCATGAGCAGCCCCGCCGCGCCGAGGCACGCCCGCCGCCCCAGTCGTGCTGAGGCCGCCGCAAACGCGAGCCCGAGCAGGGCGCTCGCCGCCACCGCAACGCCGAGCACAAGGCCGATGGCGCCGGGCGACTCGCCTTCGCGGGCGAGATAGATGGCCAGCAGGACGGACGCCACGCCAAAGCCGAACCCCCGCACCAGGCGCGCCACCAGCAGCAGCCGGTAGTCGCGCGATGCCGAGGGCCGTCCCCCAATCGGTGCCGCCACCTCACCGTGCCTCCACGAGGCTGACCGCGGATGTGCGGGATGGCACCTGTGTACCATCAACTGCCACGACATGACGAGCCCATCCCGCTTTCTGATGTTCGTCTACCGCATGCCCACCAAGCCCACCTCGGCTCGCGTCGCGGTGTGGCGTCAACTCAAGAAGATGGGCGCCCTGTACCTGCGGCAGTCGGTCTGCGTCTTTCCAGAGAGTGCCGGCATTCGGCGCGACCTGCAGCCCATTCTCACCAAGCTGGTGTCGTCCGGCGGCTGCTTCCACCTGCTGCCACTCGGACGTCTGTCGGGCGAGGAGCGAGACAAGCTGGTCGCCGAGTTCCGTGATCAGACAGCCAAGCACTTCGCGGAGATCATCGAGAACTGTGAGGTCAACTTTCAGAAGGAGATCGAGTTCGAGACCTTCCGCAAGAACTTCACGTATGAGGAGGCGGAGGAGATCCGTATCGAGTTCGAGAAGATCGTCAACTGGTACGAACGGGTCAGCCAGCGGGA
>JRHI01000019.1_pt1 | contig 140602 bp, 130 predicted proteins | sample 215371 | NCBI WGS metagenome assembly JRHI01 (sample SAMN02929681, study PRJNA255918) | sediment metagenome | biome: cave system; feature: Ice Cave; material: Sediment; isolation source: sediment from deep within a dark volcanic ice cave with no known source of... ...
ATCACGGGCTGGAACCGCCGTTCGAGCGCGGCATCTTTCTCGACGTGCTGACGGTATTCGTCCAATGTCGTCGCGCCGATCATGTGCAGCTCACCGCGTGCAAGCATCGGCTTAAGCAGGTTACCGGCGTCCATCGCACCGTCGGTCTTGCCGGCGCCGACGACCGTGTGCAATTCGTCTACGAAGAGCAGCACGTTGCCGGCCGAACTCTGCACTTCTTTGAGGACCGCCTTGAGGCGCTCCTCGAATTCGCCGCGATACTTTGCGCCGGCGATTAGCGCGCCCATGTCGAGCGTGATGACGCGTTTATCTTTAAGGCCTTCGGGGACGTCCCCGCGAACGATCCGCTGAGCTAGCCCTTCGACAATCGCCGTTTTTCCGACGCCCGGCTCGCCGATGAGGACCGGGTTGTTCTTGGTGCGTCGCGAGAGCACTTGGATGACGCGCCGGATCTCGTCGTCGCGGCCGATAACCGGATCGAGCTTGCCAGCGGCGGCATCTTTGGTGAGATCACGGCCGTAGCGCTCGAGCGTTTGGTACGTGCCTTCGGGGTTCTGCGAGGTGACACGCTGATTGCCGCGGATTTCGCGCAGCGCCGTCAAGAGGCGATCGCGCGTCGCGCCCGCATCTTTGAGCAGCCGCGCCGGTGTCCCCGATTCCTGCGCGAGGGCCAGCAGCAGGTGCTCGACGGAAACGTATTCATCTTGAAGCGCCTTCGCTTGCGCCTCGGCGGCGGCGAGCAAACGCGTGAACGCGGGCGCGACGGTGACACTCGCTTCCGCGGAGCCACTCATGTGCGGCAACGCATCGACAGCCGCCCCGGCGCGCTGTGCCAAGGCGGTAACATCCGTGCCCACTTTCACGAGCAACGCCGGCGCCAGGCCGTCGTGCTGGTCGAGCAACGCCACGAGAAGATGCTCGGGCGCCGTTTGCGGGTTGCGATGCTCCAGCGCCAGCCGGTAGGCCGAATTGAGAGCCTCTTGAACCCGCTCGGTCATCTTGTCGACGTTCATAGCAACCCCTTATAACCCACCACGGGCCCTCGGTCGTTGCAGATCGTCTCCGCAATGCGAGGGAATCTCCAACCCACGGCGTCACCTGATCGGGCGCCGCTCTAACCGACTGAATCACAAGGCCAGGCCGGTGGTTCTATTCCGACAAATCAGCCGCCGACGACCGTTACATCCCGCCTCCAGGCCCATAGGCCGGAGTTATCTCGGCATCACATTCCGACTTCCGTCAGGATTCGGTCGGCGTGATAGATGGTCTGCAGCGCGGTCGCGATGGCGACGCTGTGGACGGCGACGGCTCGGTTTTGTGTTCCGTCATAGCCGAAATCGCCGCCCAGTGATTCGATGTTACCGTCGAAGATCAAGCCCACGATCTGCGCCTTTTTGTTGATGACCGGACTGCCGGAGTTGCCGCCGATGATGTCGTTGGTCGTGACGAAGTTCATCGGGGTCGCCGGATCGAGCGTGCTTTGCGCGTTCACCCAGGACAGCGGTAATTTGAAGGGATCGCGGCCGGTGGCGCGCTCGTATAAACCACGCACGAACGTGATCGGCGCGATTTGTCGGCCGTTGACCCCGTAGCCTTTGACCGACCCATATGACAGCCGCGCGGTGAACGTCGCGTCGGGGTACGTCCCGGTTCCCAGGACTGCAAACTGCGCCTCGGCGACCAGTTCGTCGTTGGCACGCAGCGGCGCCTCGACGCGGTCCTCGTACTCTTTGCGGATCACGCGCGCTCGAGAATCCAGCGCGCGCACTAGGGAGATCGCTGGATCCGTCGATGCGGCAATCGCGGCCTGTCCGCCCGACCACAGCGACCTGCGAACGGCCGGGTCAGCTAACGTCGAGCCGGCGATCTCGCCGGCGACCTCGTCGGGCGAGCGCTTTCCCAGCACGGCGCGAACGAACGAATCGTCGGCCCCGAGATATTCGCGCAGCTTGGCAAGCGACCACGCGAGTTTGGTTTTCTCGTATTCCGCAAAGATCGGCGCCGGCCCAAAGAGCCGCACTTGCACGGTCGGCAGGCGCGCGTCGGCGAACTCCGGGAGCCGGCGGTCGTTGGGTTTGGGTCGCTCGACCGCACCCCGTACGAGCGTCCGCGCATGTAGCAACAAGTCGCTTTGAAAACCGAGCGGCCGGCCGCCTTCGACGAATGCGTATCGCAATGCAAGTTCGTTTGCCACCTTTTCGGCAGCCGCGATGTTATCCCACGCCTTGCCGAATCGGCGCTCCTTCGCGGGATCGACAGCGACCCTGGCGCGCAGCATACGCTCGTGTGATTGCTTGACGCTCATAAAACGCGGCGAAACCAGCGTCGCTTGCCGCCCCACGATCGCTTTGAGGCTATTCTCGTATCCGAACAGGTCATCTAGGGCCTGTTTGCGATGTTCGGCACTCTCATCCGCGTAGCGGCTCAAAACACCGCGCAGCTCGGAGATGTAGCGAATCGAGCGCGGCTGGGCAACGTCACGCTCGAATTCCAGTTCGGCGACGGTATTGAGCCGCTGGGTTCCGCCCGGGTTGCCGGAGACAAACGTCAGCTCGCCGGGTTGCACACCACGTTCGCTCCAGCTGAAATGATCGGGAGTCCGCGCGGGAGCCCCGTTCTCATACACCCGGAGCAGTGCCAGATCGAGATCGTAGCGTGGAAAAGTGAAATTATCTGGATCGCCGCCGAAGAAGGCGATGTCGAATTCCGGCGCAAACACAAGCCGAACGTCACGGAACGGTTTGTAGCGGTAAAGTTTATACTCGCCGCCATGGTAGAGCGTCACGACGTCACACCGAACCTGCCGGTCGCACTCCTTGGTGATCCGCGCGATCTCGGCCTTACGTGCAACGTTCGCCGATTGCGCTTTCAGAGTTTTTGTCGCGCGCCTGATCCGCGCGGTGACATCGCCAATCGAAATCAATTGATTGACCTCCATCACGGGACATTTGATCTCGTCTTCCAGCTGCTTCGCATAGAAGCCGTCGACGTTGAGGTTGCTAGCCGCGGTGGACAGGTGGCTAATGCACTCTTGGGCGCAATGGTGATTCGTCATCACGAGACCGCTTGGGGAGATGAATGACCCCGAGCAACCGAACGCCAGCCGTACCGACGCCGACTGGACTTTCTCGAGAAATGCCTTATCGGGGGCGAAGCCATATGTCTTGGCCACCTTCGCCGATGGAAAATTGTCGAACGTCCACATCCCCTCTTCCGACCACGCCGGCGTCATGCTCATGAACAGTGCGGTCAGAGCAGCAAACGGAGCGATGTTTCGAAGCAGACGCAACCGCGGTTTACGTTTCATACCGGATCGAACATTCCCTCAGCGATCGGCGCGACCTCCGCCCACGGCGTGACTGAGCGGTTCGCGCAACATACGAAGGTCGCCGCTACGCACCGTAACGCCGGTGACATCGAACCATTCGAGCAGCGGGACCGCGTACTTGCGCGACGTGCCGACGATGTCGCGGAAGCCCGCCATCGTAATGGAGCCCTCGCGCCGCAATGCGGCTTCCAGGCGTGCGCGAATCTGAGCGATCTGGGTCCCGCGGTAGATCTCATCGCCGATCTTGACCGCGGCACCGGTGACGATCAGCGTGTCGAACGCTTGCGCTAGACCAGTAATCCGCGACACGCGAATCGCCGCGGTCACGTCGGCAAGTGGCCGCGGAGCCAGCGGTTGCGACGTCTCGCCGGCCAGCGCCCGCTCGAAGAACGTCAGCTGCTCCGCGCTGAGCGCCGGCTTGAAATCGGGGCGCGCAATGTATCCAGCGTGATGGACGACGCGTCCATCTTCGGCGAATAACGCGAGCAGCCGGACGAGCGTCCCTTCGGCGATTCCGAGCGCGCGCGCCAGCGCGAGCGACGTCATCCCCGCCATCCATGGCGCAGTCTGGTGGTGGTTCCCGAGCGCCGCGTCGATGCGCCCGAACAACGCGTCCGCCAGCCCGGCGTCGACGAAGGCCGGCGGCTTGGTCAGCGCAAACACGCGGCCGCCGGCTGCGAGCCGCCCAACGATGTCGCGCACTACATCTTCGCGCACGTTGGCCGCTGCGCCGAGCGCCGCGAGCGGTGCGCCGTCCAGGCCGGCTTCGCGCAGCGCCCCGGTCAGCGCGACCGTCAAGAGGTCACCGGCGCTTTCATCGTCGATCGGTCGGTCTTCATCGCCGGAACTCAGGTGCGCAACCGTTCCGCCGCCCAACAAATCCTTCGGCGAGAGCCGGCGAACGACAAAATTCGCGCCCGGAAACGCGATGGTCGGCGTGCGTAAGTGCAATCGGGCCGGCACGCTCGTTGCACTTTCGGGCGGCGTCTGGAAGACCAGCGTCCCGACGATTTCGGCCGCCCCGATGTAAGCCCGCACTGGCGTGCGGCGCCGGAACATTCCGCGCGCCGAATCCAAAGCCGCAAAACGCACGTCGAACGTCGACGCGGAGCGGAACTGTTCGCTCGCCAGGACCGCGCCCCGCGCCAGCTGCGAGCGCTCGATGCCGGGAATATTAACGGCGACACGCGTGCCGCCTTCGACCTGTTCGCGCTTCTCACCGAACACTTGTAGGCTGCGAACGCGCACCCGTTCGCCGAGCGGCGCAAGCTGCAGGAAATCGCCTACGGAGATTCGGCCCTGCATCAAGGTTCCGGTCACAATCGTTCCATGGCCGGCAAGCACGAAGACACGGTCGATCGGCAAATATGCCGGCGCATCGCTGGCTCGCGGCGGTAACGCAACGAGCGCATCGTGGATTGCTGCGCGCAGAGCATCGAGCCCCTCGCCCGTCACGCTCGAAACGGCGATAATCGGTGCGCCAGCGGCGAGCGTCCCTTCAAGGCCATCAGCCGCCAGCTCGCGCGCGATCTCGAGCTCGTCGGCATCAAGCAAATCGCACTTGGTCAGCGCAACGATGGAGCGCCGGACGTTGAGGTAGCGCAAGATCGCCAGATGCTCGAGCGTTTGACGGCGCGGCCCTTCATTGGCGGCAATCACCAGCAATAACAGCTCCATCCCGGCGGCGCCGGCCAGCATATTGTGGAGGAAACGCTCGTGACCCGGGACGTCAACAATGCCGGCATCGACGCCGTCGTCGAACCGCAGGCGCGCGAATCCGAGGTCGAGCGTCATGCCCCGCAACTGCTCCTCGAGCCAGCGGTCGGGATTCGTTCCGGTGAGCGCCGCGACCAGCGACGATTTTCCGTGATCGACGTGCCCGGCGGTGCCGATGACGTGCGAGGCTAGGCGCGCCGGCATGCCGCGCTCGCCGTCAACGATCGAATGCCGCGCGAACAGCCCGCACGACGGTCGGGTCATGCCGGGGCGGTATCGTGCGCAGATCGAGCAGCACCGCATCGCCATCGACGCGTCCGATCACCGCTGGCCGAGCGCGCCGCAACGCAGCCGCTAGCCTGTTCGGATCGCTGGCCGGTGGCCGAATGCTCAGCGCAACCGACGCAATGCCGGCAAGCGGCAGCGCGCCGCCGCCGACAAACGCCTCGCTATCAACAATCGATAGCGCTGCGTTTACCGATGCCAGTTCGCCGGACAACCGTTCGGCGCGGGCCCGCAGCTGCACGACTGAATAGGCGAGCATCGCGTAGAGCGGAATCTGCCCGAGACGGGACGGTTCCAAGTAGAGCCTCAAGGTGGCAGCGAGCGCGGCCAAACCGGTTTTGTCGACGCGCAGCGCACGGAGGAGCGGGTTTGCGCGCAGGCGCGCGACCAAGACGCCGCGGCCCACGATGATCCCCGCTTGCGGGCCGCCCAGTAGCTTATCGCCCGAAAATGCGATCAGGTCGATGCCGTCGGCGACGGCCTGCTGCACCGTTCGTTCATGCGGTAGTCCATACGGAGCGAGATCGACCAGCACGCCGCTGCCTAAATCTTCGACGGTCGGGATGCCGGCGCGCCGGCCGAGTGCTGCTAGCTCCGCCGGTTCGACATCAGCCACGAACCCATCGATCCGGTAGTTCGAAGTATGGCTGCGCAACAACAGCGCGGTATTTGGGCCGAGCGCCCGCTCGAAATCCGCCAAGTACACGCGATTGGTCGCCCCTACTTCGACCAGCGTCGCCCCGCTGCGCCGCAAGACGTCAGGCAGGCGAAAACCGCCCCCGATCTCGATGAGCTGATTGCGCGCGACGACCACTTCGCGGGCTGTCGCCACCGGACGCGCAAACGTATCGAGGATTAACAGGACCGCGGCCGCGCAGTTATTGACGACTAGTCCATCTTCGGCGCCGGTCGTTTGCCGCAGCAGCGAGCTGACTCGCGCGTAGCGCGAACCGCGCGTTCCCGTCTCGAGATCGAACTCGAGGTTCGAATACCCGCCGCCGATGGTGGCCATCCCGGTCAACGCATCGTCTGCGAGCGGAGCGCGGCCGAGATTCGTATGCAGCAACACGCCCGTGCCATTGATGACTTCGAACAGCTCGGCCGACTCCACGACAGTGAGCCGCTCGACGATCGCACCGATCAATTCCGCCGGCGACGGCAGCTCGACACCGTCCCCAATCTTCCGCGCAGCCTGCAAAACAGAACCGATCGCCGTCTTCACGACAGCTGCCCCGAGCAACTGGACGAAACCAGCGATCTGCGGTTCATCGAGCAGTCGGTGCACCGCCGGAAGCCGGCGCAATTTGCCGGTGGTTTCGCCACTGGTGGTTAGCGGCAACGACACCTCGGCTGCACTTCGGCCGGCGCTCCCCGCTCGCGCTTCTGGTAACCGCATCGAGAAGCGCGCCCGTCGTCTACGAAGACCGTGTGAGCTGCAGTCTGCTTACGCCGCGCTCAAGTACTTGTCGAGCATCGACGCGATCGTCTTCTCGTTGACGAAGCCGACGATTCGATCGACCGCTTGTCCACCTTTGAAGAGGATGAGGCACGGAATCCCCGAGACGTGGTAGTTGCCGGAAAGGTTCGGATTGTCGTCGGTGTTCAGCTTGACGAACTTCATCCGGCCAGCGTACGTGGCAGCCACTTTCTCGACGACCGGGGCGAGCATCTTGCACGGACCACACCAGGGGGCCCAGAAATCGACGAGAACGGGTTGTTCGCTGGCGAGGACGTCCGACTGGAACGTTGCCTGCGAGACATCGGGGAGTGCGCTCATGAAACAAAAACCTCCGGCCACTACGACCACCGGGACCAGTGCACGGTTGCGTGCGATCGCCCTCGCACTCGTCATCCTTGCGCCGGTCGCCGCGCCGGGCACCGCCGTCGGACGGCCGGCGTCCGTCCGCGTGCTGGTCGGGACCGAGGTGAGTCCGGCCGCCGAATCATCGATGTCCGCCGGACTGTGGGCGCAGATGATCGCGGCGCACGTGAACGCCGACGTGGTGGCGTTCGCCGGCAAGCCATCCGCCGACGATTGCCGCAAAGCCAAAGCGCTCTACGCGCTCAGCGCACCGTTCGAGATGCGACCGCGGTTGCCAGGCGTCTCCAACGGATCGGGCCGCGTCGCCGCGCAGACGCGCTTAGTCGTCATCAACTGCCTGTCGGGCGACGTCGTCTACGATCAGATGATCGTGCTGGAATCAGATCCACCCTCCAAAGCCAACGCCGGTGATTTCGAGAGCGTCCCTGAAACGACGTGGTCGCGCGTTGCGCCGCAGACGTTGGCAAAGTTTCCGCTGTTCTTCCCGCGAGTCGCCCGTATCACGCTGGTCGAATCACCCCTCGTCAATGTCGACATCCCGGCCGAAATGGTCAAGGTCGGTGACGTTCTGCGCGTGTTCGCGACGAAAGCCGGCGAGAAACGAGCGCCAGTCGTCTTGACGGTCACGGCGATTTTTCCGCGCTACGTCCAAGCGATTTTCAGCGGAACCGACGCCTCGGCTGCCCCGCATGTCGGCGACTACGTGGAGCCCGCTCCCAAGTCATGATAGCACCGGTCCACTCCAGATGGATGCGCGGTAAAAGACCCGCGGGTGCTATGGCGACTGAAAATCGCACTCGACCGTCCAGGTTCGAGCATCTGGAATTCACGCACATTGAAGCTGCAGGTCGCGCCAGGGATGCCACCGATGCTTGAACTTCGTCCGCATTGTGAACGTTGCCAAACCCTGCTGCCGCCGGCGGCGCAAAACGCAGTCATCTGCTCATTCGAATGCACGTTTTGCCGCGATTGCGCCGACGGGCCACTCGGCGCTCGGTGCCCCAACTGCGGCGGAAACTTCGTACCTCGGCCGATTCGCCCGATCGCACTGCTCGACAAGTTCCCGCCGGCGGCTCCCTCCAAGTAGGCCAAGCGGCCCATCGGCGCGTGGCTCGCCGCTGAGGCTATATTCCGATCGGCGGCGGGTCTTCGCCGGTGATGTCGGCGAGCGTTTTGGATTGCTGGCCGAGGTTCGTAAGGGCAATCACTTCATCACCTTCCTGAAGGCGCTGTAACCGCACACCTTTGGTCGAGCGGCCGGCTTTGCGAATTTCGGAAACCCGAATGCGAATCACTTGATTGGCCGAGGTCATGATCAGAATCTCGTCGTCGGGCCGGACCAAAATCTGATCGACCACGCCCCCGATGTTTTTCTCTTTGGCGAACGCTTTCACACCTTTGCCGCCCCGCGACGTGTGACGGTATTCATCGATCGGTGTCCGCTTTCCGAAAGCTTGGGAGGTCACGACCAGGACTTCTGTGCGATCGTCCTCGAGCACGTCCATCGCGACAACCTCATCAGCTGGCGCGAGCGTGATCGCGCGGACGCCACGCGCATTGCGGCCCATCGGGCGCACGTCGGTCTCGTTGAAATGCACCGCCATCCCGTCGCGCGACCCCAGGATGATATCGCGCGTGCCGTCGGAGAGATCGACGGCTAAGAGTTCGTCGCTATCATCGAGCCCGACGGCGTTGAGGCCGTTCTTGCGAACGTTGGCGAACTCCGTGAGGGGCGTCTTCTTGATGACCCCGCGGCGGGTAACCATCACCAGGTACTTGCCGTCCTCAAATGTCCGAATCGGGAAAACCGCCGTAACCGTCTCGCCCGGCGGCAGGGTGAGCAGATTTACTAGCGCCGTGCCGCGCGCCTGACGCGTGCTGTCTGGAATTTCATACGCCCGCAGCCGGTACGCGCGACCTTTATTCGTAAAGAACAAAACGTGTTCATGGGTCGAGGCCATGAAGAAATTCTGGACGACGTCCTCGCGTTTGAGGTTCGCGATCCCGATTACACCGCGGCCACCGCGATTCTGGGCCTTGAAGGTGTCGACCGAGACGCGTTTGATGTAGCCGCCGACCGTCGAGGTTACCACAACCGGCGTATCGGGAATGAAATCTTCAACCACGAACTCATCTTCGGAGGCCAGCACCTCGGTGCGCCGCCGGTCGCCGAAGCGTTTGCGCAGATCGAGCGCCTCACTCTTGACGAAGCCGGCGATGCGGCGCGGGCTCGCCAAGATGTCTTCCAGCTCGGCGATGAGCTTGATAAGTTCGGTGTATTCGGTTTCGATCTTCTGGCGCTCGAGCCCGGTCAGTGCACGGAGACGCATGTCGAGGATCGCGTTGGCCTGAATGGGCGAAAAGCTGAAGCGCGCGATCAGCCGTTCGCGGGCGGTATCGGTGGAATCGCTTTCGCGAATAATCGCGATCACCTCATCGATGTGGTCGAGCGCCGTCCGGAAACCTTCGAGCAGATGCGCGCGTTCTTTGGCTTTGTTCAGTTCGTACCGCGTGCGGCGCGCGATGACGTCTTTGCGGTGGGTAATGTAGTGCTCCAGCATCGCACGCAGCGAGAGCACCTGCGGTTCAAGGGTCCGGTAACCCTTGACTGGCACCAGCGCCAGCATGTTGAACCCGAAGCTCGATTGCAACGGCGTATGCTTGTAGAGCTGATTGAGCACAACGTTCGGTGTCGCGGTGCGGTTGAGTTCTGCGACGATCCGAATCCCCTTGAGATCCGACTCATTGTCGAGTCGGGTGATTCCGACGATGCGCTTTTCGTTGACGGATTCGGCAATCGCCTCGACGATGCGGTTGGTCGTCGTTTGGAACGGAACTTCGCTAATTACGATCCGATGTCGGCCATTCTCCTCAACGATCTCTGCCTTTCCACGCACGATCACCGAGCCGCGGCCGCTCTTGTATGCCGCTCGAATCGCCTCTTTTCCAACAATGATCCCGCTGGTCGGAAAATCGGGCCCGTGGACGATATCGCAGATCGCATCATCGTCGGCCTCGGGATCGTCGATTAAATGGGCGACTGCCTCACAGATTTCACCGACGTTGTGAGGCGGAATGTTGGTTGCCATTCCCACCGCGATGCCGCTCGAACCATTGACCAACAACTGCGGAAGCTTACCCGGTAGAACGACGGGCTCTTCTGTTTGATTGTCGAAATTCGGAATGAAATCGACGGTCTCTTTTTCGATGTCGATGAGCAGCTCGAGCGCAATGCGCGCCAGCCGCGCCTCAGTGTACCGATACGCGGCTGGCGGATCGCCGTCGATCGATCCGAAGTTGCCGTGTCCGTCGACCAGCGGGTACCGCAGGGTAAAATCCTGCGCCATCCGCACGAGCGCATCGTAAACCGACGCATCACCGTGCGGATGAAAGCTCTTGAGCACTTCACCGACGACACCGGCGCATTTACGGTGCTGCTTGCCAGGGTCGAGTCCCATCTCACGCATGGCATAGAGAATGCGGCGCTGCACCGGTTTCAGGCCGTCGCGAACATCCGGCAGCGCCCGCGATGCGATAACCGACATCGCATACGCGAGATACGACTCCCGCATTTCGTCTTCGACGTTGATTTGGACGATACGGCTGCTACTCAATCGCTCCGCTAACCTACTTCGTCGACCGTGTGCGCGGCTTGATGACCGCCCCGATCATGAATCCGACGAGGCCGCCGACGATCGCCCCGATGACGGCGATAACGACGATCCGGCTGCCGACCCCGCCACCTTGTGTGCCGAACGAGAGAAATCGTATCGTGACGAACAGGGCTTCGAAGGATGCGGCCACAATTGCGACGACGACGCCCGTGATTACACCGACCAAAACGTCGTTTGCTCTCCACCACATTACCAACGTCTTCGCGTTGCCGCGTGCGGTTCCATCCCGAGCAGTACTGCGGTGAGCGCGCGCAGCCGACGACAAATTGACGCAGCGAATCCGCGCGCATTCGAGCGGATCGCTGCCGAGTTCGCTGTCACCGTGGGGCCGGGGGACGCGGTCGGCCTCAGCGGGCCGCTCGGAGCGGGGAAAACGACCTTCGTGCGCGGTGTCGTAAAGGCGCTGCACGGCAGCGACACCGCGACCAGCCCAACGTTCACGTTTTGGCACCGCTACGCCGGTACGCCACCGGTCAACCATATCGATCTCTACCGTGTCGGCGACCCCACCGAGGCTGCTGAATTGGGTCTGCACGAAGCGTTTGATCGGAATTCGTTGACGTTGGTCGAATATCCCGAGCGCTTGCCGGGACTGTTACCCCAAAGCGCGGTCTGGATCACGATCCAGGGTTGCGGCGACGGTCCGCGGACGTTGAAATTTCACTGAAAATCTTGGCCTTCGACGGTGCGCTCGGGGCATTCACGGTCGCCCGGTACGCGAGCGACGCGAGTTTTGTAGCCCGTGCCGAGGCCGCCCTCGCCAGCACGGCCCTCGAGCAGGGTCTGACGGTGACCGACCGGGTGCTCGACGGCATCCCGCTGCGCGAATTCGACCGGATTGCCGTCGGCACGGGACCGGGGTCGTTTACCGGCCTTCGGATCGCGATCAGTTATGCAAAAGCCCTCGCATTTGCATCCGCAATCCCCCTGTGCGGGGTCTCGTCTTACGATGCGCTTGAACCCGAGCAGCCCCCGGTCCCGCTGTTGGTCGTCGTCGCGGGGCGGCCGGGAATCGCTTGCGGGCGCCTCCGCGAAGCGGCCGGCACGTTCGAGTCTTGCGGCGGATATCACGCGCTGGTCGAACGGCTCACGGCGTCCCTGTCGCCCGGGTACATCGATTGCGCCGGCGATTTGGAGGGCGTCGCTCCGCACCTCGCCGAACGCGGTTTCACGGTGCGCTTTCATCAGCCAGCCGGCAATCCGGCAGCCCTTGCGATCGCAATGATCGCCGCCCGCAGACCGGCGGCCGAAAATCCGCACGCCGTTCGCGCCGAGTACGGTGAACTGCCCGCCGCCGAGGTCCGCCGCCACCCGCAGTGAAGGCCGAACTCGATCCACGCGCGGCCGGTGCGCCGCGGCGTCTGCAGATCGTGCCGATGCGCAGCGACGATCTGCGCGCCGTCCTGCGGATCGAAACGCAGTCGTTCAATACATCGTGGCCGCCCAGCGCATTCACGAGCGAACTCAATGATAATAAGCTCGCCCATTATGTCGTCGGCCGGCTCTTCAACCCGCGCATCGGCAGCGACGAAATCGTCGGCTACGGCGGGATCTGGGTCATTTTGGAAGACTCGCACATCACGACGTTGGCAGTCGATCCGGCGCGTCGCGGCCACCGCTACGGCGAACAGTTACTCGTGTATCTGATCCGACAGGCGCAGCATCGCGGCGCGGCCTGGATGACCTTGGAAGTCCGTGAATCCAATACCGTCGCGCAAGCGCTGTACCGCAAGTACGGATTCACCGTAGTTTCGACGCGCCACGGCTACTATAGCGACAACAACGAAAATGCGCTGGTGATGTGGGCGGGAAATCTGCGCGGGGAACTGTACCAAAATCGAGTGGCGGCGCTCGCGGATGCGCTCGAAGCATCGCTCGCCACTGGTGAACGGTGACCTATCATGAGCTGCGCACCGGCGTCTTTTCGCAACTTGGGCGGCAGGAGCATCGCTTCGCCCACGTGATTCGGGTTGCTCGACTGGCAGAGCGGTTGGCCGCTGCACACGGTGTTTCGACGAAGAAAGCCCGGTCAGCTGGGATGCTCCACGATTTGGCGCGGCTGTATCCGCCGCCAGTGCTGATCGCCGAATGCGAAGAACGCGGTCTGTCGATCGATGCCTTCGAGCGCGCGGCACCGATCGTATTGCATGCCCGCTTGGGTGCCGAACTAGCCCGCGAACGGTTTGGAGTTTTCGACGCCGAGGTACTTTGTGCGATAAGAAAACATACCGTCGCCGCCGAGGAGATGTCCGCGTTGGATGCGGTCCTCTATTTGGCCGATGCATTGGAAGCCGGGCGCGACATTCCGCACCGAGCGACCATGCTGGCCACCGCAATGAAAGATCTCGACGCGGGTATGCGCGACGTGCTTGCCTCCAGCATCGCATACCTGCGTTGCCGCGATCAGCCGGTCGCGCCACAGACGATTGCTGCCCTGCGCGCCTACGAGCAGCGCGCCATCCACAAGGAGATTGCACCTGCCTGATTTGATCGACGCGGTCCAGGAGGCCGCCCGCGAGAAGAAAGCCGAAGATCTCACCATCTTGGAACTCGGTGGCCGAACGATCGTCGCCGATTACTTCGTGATCGCGACCGGCCGTTCCAAAATTCAAACTCGAGCCATCGCCGACGGGATCGCGGGCGCCGTCAGATCAGCGGGCGCACCGGCTGCGCGCATCGAGGGGTACGCCGACGGTGGTTGGATATTACTCGACCTCGGCGCGGTCGTCGTCCACGTCTTCACCCCTGAGCTGCGCGCGTTTTACAATCTCGAACGATTATGGGAGCCCCTGGGAACGCACCGGCCCGCTCGCGGCAGTTTCGCATGACCCCGCGGCGCAAAGGCCGCCGGCGCGCAACCGGGATCCTCATGAAGGTCGCGATTTGGATTTTCTTGGTGATCTTCGTCTTTAGCGTCGCCGGCATTGCCATCATCACCGTGGCTCCGCCGCGACCCTAGGACCTGTCGGTTCCGAGACCTCCCGATGGGGGACGCGACCAAGCTCCGCACCGCGATTTCCCCAGGCGCCGCATGGACAGCGCGCGGAGTCGTGCGCAGGGGTTGGGGGACGGAACGTCCCCCATTAAGACAGAACGGCCCCGCAGAAACTTTCACCCTGGCGCCTGGTATCGTAGGGCGTGCCTCTCAAAGGAGCATCATGAAACGACTGAGCGCGATTTCCCTAGCGGTGATCGCAGCGGTTTCCCTGGCCGTACCGGCGTTCGCGCGCGATTTCGTGCAGGACGACGCGCATCTCTTCAGCGCCGCAACGGTGAGCAGCCTCAACGAGAAAATCTCCGACTTCAATCGCACGACGGGTAAGGAAATCGTCGTTGTGACGGTCCCCTCGCTCGACGGCAAAGATCCGAAAGACGTGGTCGAGCGGACCTTTGCCCAAAAGCAGGTCAACGGAGTGCTGTTTTTCTTTGCGAAGGCCGAGAAAAAAGACTACGTCCTCGGGGATCGAGCATCGCGGGCATTTTTCCCGGCCGGTTCCTTTGACGACATTCATCAGGCGATGCGCGGATATCTCCGCTCGAGCGACCCCGATTCCGCGATCAAGACCGGGGTCAATCTCGCGCTCAATCAGTATCGCAGTCACGAACGCGCCCTGGGCGGCGCGGCCCATCCGGTCAATGCGACGCGGCCGCTGGCGCCGGCATCTTCCTCGCAACAGTCGTTTGGAGGGTTTAACTTGCTCTGGATCATCTTGGCCCTCATCGTAGGATTCCTCGTTATCCGCGCGATCTTCCGCGCAATTTTCGCCCCGCGCGTGATGCCCCCGATGGGCATGGGCGGCCAGCCGATGGGCGGCCCCGGCTACGGGCCGGGCTATGGTGCCCCCGGCTACGGCGGCGGAGGAGGCGGCGGTTTCTTCAGTGGTCTGCTTGGCGGTCTTGGCGGCGCATGGCTCGGCAATGAGATGTTCGGCCGTCACGATCAGGGCATGGTACAGGGGACGTCGGCTGGGGTAGTCGGCGGGGCCGACCAGCAAGACGCCGCGGGTTGGCAGTCCGATGCCGGTCAAGCTGATACGTCCAGCATTGGCGGCGGTGACTGGGGCGGCGGCGGCGATTCGGGCGGCGGCGGCTTCGACGGCGGCGGCGGTGGAGGCGGCGACGGCTGGTAGTTCCGCGGTGCCACCTGGAGTTAAAAAACGAGGGGTCGATTCGTCAGTTGAATCGACCCCTCGTTTTTCGGCTCCGACTCGAGCCTACCGCGTGCACTGAAGCGGATGACGTTCTAACGACGTCGACCATGTCGCGGTCATCCATGCTGGCGATGAACCGGCCGCCTTACCTGGACTCCTCCTCAGCATACCGCGCGGGCTGTGCGCTGGCATGTGCGGCGGTGCACATAGCAAGTAGGCCAGAGGTCTGGAATTACGGGGGCCACCTGTCCAGAGTCAACGCGGCCGGCATTCGGAGATGCCTACCGTAACCGGATGTACGGCGAAATCGCCTCGAGCCGCCGTTCGGTCATCCCGGCGACGTCGAGCAACTCGTCGGCGTGTCGAAAGGCTCCGTTGAGCCGCCGGAATGCAAGGATTCGGGCGGCCAGGCTGGGGCCTATGCCGGGCAGGCGTTGCAATTGGCGCTCGTCGGCCGCGTTGAGGTCGATCGGTTCGGAGGGAGGCGGCTTGTGCATGCCCCGCGAGTTGGCCACAGACCCGCCGAACCGGGCGGACCGGCCAGATCGGCCGGTGTCGCGCCGCGGGCGCCGAACTTCGACGCCACCGTTGTTGACCGCGCCCGCCCCTTTGGCCGGCACGATGATCTGCTCGCCATCGGCCAGGGGCGCCGCCAGGTTCACCCCGATCGGGTCAGCGTCGGCCGTCGGCCCCCCGGCGGCCGCTACTGCGCGGTCAACTCGCGCGGTGGCGGGTAACTGGTACACCCCTGCCCGATGCACGCTGCCAGCCACATGGACCACGACCGTCGACGGCTTCGCCACCGCAAGCGACCGCGGCGCTGGCGACGCTACCATCGCCAACGACGGCGTCGATCGCTGACCGAGCCCGACCGGATGAAAGATCGCCGCTAGGGCCGCGAGCGAAACGACCGTTCCGCCCAGGACGATGCGCTGGTTCACGCCGGCTCTTCACGCCAGCGGGCCGCTTTGACTAGACCACTACCGCGCGGACGGCGGCCAGGTGGATGCGCTTCTCGGGCTCGCTCAAAAACGACGCGCGGAACGAGTTCTCTGCCAGCGTTTGAACTTCTCGATCGGTCAGCGCGAGTTCGCGCGCCACCGCGCGTAGATTGTCGGCCACGTAACCGCCGAAGTACGCCGGATCGTCCGAATTGACGGTGACCAGGACGCCGGCGTCGAGCAATGTCTTCAGCGGATGCTCGCGCAGCGCCGGACAGACGTTGAGTTTGAGATTCGACAGCGGGCACATCGTGAGCGGTATTTGCGAAGCGCGCAGCCGCGCCACCAAGGCCTGATCATCGGTACTGCGAACCCCATGATCGATACGCGAGACTTTTAAAAGGTCGAGCGCTTGCCAAACGTATTCGGCCGGGCCTTCCTCGCCGGCATGAGCGACCGTCAGGTAGCCCTCGGCGAGCGCCCGCTCGAAGACCGGCTCGAACGTGCTCGGCGGGTTCCCCCGTTCGGCCGAATCGAGGCCGACCGCCACGATTCGATGGCCGTGCGGTCGTGCAAGGTCGAGCATGTGCATCGCGGAGGCCACCGGTCGGTCCCGCAAAAAACACATGATCAGTTTCGTCGTGATGCCAAAGTCTTCGACGCTGCGCTCGATCGCCGCGCACAGGCCGTCAATCACCGTATCGAAGCCGACGCCGCGCGCGACGTGGGCTTGCGGATCGAAGAATATCTCGGCGTGCACAACGCCTTGGCCGCGCGCGCGTCGCAGATAGGCGTTCGTGAGGTCGCGGAAGTCAGCCTCGGTGCGCAGCACCTCCATGCCAGCGTAGTAGATGTCGAGAAACGACTGCAAGTCGGTGAATTCGTAAGCACGACGCGCGGCTTCGATCGAGTCGAAGGGAAGCTGAATGTGGTTGCGTTCCGCCAGCGCGAACATCAGTTCAGGTTCGAGTGTTCCCTCGATGTGGAGGTGCAATTCTGCCAGGGGCAATCGGTCCACGAGCATGCCAACCGCATTCGCCTGCCACGCGGATCATTCCGCGCGCCCGCGCAGTTGCGCACTCCGGCGACAAGTGGGCGGGTGTCGCCGGAAGCGCAGGCGAGCGACCCGCCCAGGGGACAGGCTGCCCGTTGGGCTGAAGTGCTTGTCGTGGAAGGAACCAAAACCAACCCGGGGCGGTCCGGCGAAACCGAAACGCGCACGGCGCAGACGTATGATTTCCGGGCGATCGAGCGCCGGTGGCAGGATGAGTGGGAGCGCGCTCGGTTGTACCGCGCTTCGGACGACGATCCACGCGAGAAATACTACGTGCTCGAAATGTTGCCGTATCCGTCGGGCGATTTGCACGTCGGGCACGCCAAGAATTATACCCTCGGAGACGCGGTTGCACGACTCGTGCGCATGCAAGGCAAACGCGTCATCCATCCGATGGGTTTCGACGCATTTGGGCTGCCGGCTGAGAATGCTGCGATTCAGCGGGGCATTGATCCTGAAGCTTGGACCCGCGATAACATCGCAAACATGGAGCGCCAGATCCGGCTCATGGGAACCGGCTACGATTGGTCGCGCGAGATCGCCAGCTGCGATCCCGAATACTACCGCTGGAATCAGTGGATTTTCTTACGGATGTACGAAGACGGGCTGGCGTACAAGCGCGAAGCACCCGTCAACTGGTGCCCAAAGGACCAGACTGTCCTAGCCAACGAGCAGGTCGAAGACGGGAAGTGCTGGCGCTGCGAGACGCCGGTCGAGCGGCGGAACCTCGCGCAATGGTTTTTCCGCATCACTGCCTATGCCGACCGGCTACTGCACGCGCTCGACGACTTGCCCGGCTGGCCGGAGCGCATCAAAACGATGCAACGCAATTGGATCGGCCGTAGCGAGGGAACCACGTTTTCGTTTGCGGTCGAGGGCCTCGACGAGCGCATCGCGGTGTATACGACCAGGCTGGATACGATCTTCGGCATCAGTTACCTGACGCTGGCGCCCGAACATCCACTGGTCGCAAAGATCATCGCGCGCCAAAGCGAGCAGCGAGCACCGGTCGAAATGTTCGCCGCGTCGCTGCGCAGCAAATCGGAACTCGAGCGCACGAGCCTCATGGCCAAGAGCGGCGTCTTCACCGGCGGTTATGCGCGCCATCCGCTTACAGACGCGCGCATCCCGATTTGGATTGCCAACTACGTGTTGGCGGAATATGGCACGGGCGCGATCATGGGCGTGCCCGCGCACGACCAGCGCGATTTCGATTTTGCCCGTCAGTTCGGTTTGCCGATTCCACGCGTGATCGCGCCGGCTGGGGTCGCCGCCGATGCGCCACTCGAAGCGGCCGATGAATCGGAGGATGCCGCGCACCTCGTGAACAGCAGCGAGTTCGACGGCCTCAGTCCGGCGACGGCTCGTTCGCGAATCGCTGAGCGGCTGGCAACGCTTGGCGTCGGCGAGCAAACGGTAAACTTCCGGCTTCGCGACTGGTTATTGTCGCGCCAGCGCTATTGGGGGACGCCGATTCCGATCGTCTATTGCGAGCGCGACGGCGAAGTTCCGGTGCCCTACGACCGCCTGCCGGTCGTCTTGCCGCTGAACATCCCGGTTACCGGTGAAGGCTCGCCGCTAGCGCGTTACGAGCCGTTTACGCGCACGACCTGTCCACGGTGCGGCGGCCCGGCGCGCCGCGATACCGACACGATGGACACGTTCGTCGACTCGTCGTGGTACTACTTGCGCTATCTGGATCCGCACAACGACGCGCTACCGTTCGACCGCTCGCGGGCGGCGCGGTGGACTAACGTCGACCAGTACATCGGCGGCGCCGAGCACGCTGTGTTGCACCTCTTGTATGCGCGCTTTTTCTACAAGTACTTTCACGACAAGAGTTGGGTCCACGGCAGTGACGAACCGTTCGAACGGTTGTTCAACCAAGGCATGGTTCTGCGCCACGGCGAGAAGATGTCCAAAAGCCGGGGTAACACCGTCGCAATCGACGATACCGCCAACCGTTACGGCGTCGATGCGATGCGGTTGTTTTTGCTCAAGGCCACACCGCCCGAAGACACAATGAACTGGACCGATGAAGGAATCTCGGGCCGCGTCAGGTTCCTCGAGCGTGTTTGGCGGCTGTGCGACCCGCTGGCTGCCGGCGCTGCGAAGACATCGCTCGCGACCTTGCCTGAGATTCGCGGCGACGACCAGCGCGCCATCCTGCGAGCGGTGCACGCGGCGTTGAAGTCGGGAGCCACTGAAACCAGTTCACGGCGGTTTCACTACAACACGACCCTTGCGCGGCTGGATGAACTGGTGAACGCGCTGACCAAGTTCGCACAGCAACCCGGCGCAAGCGAAGATCCCGCGTTGCAGTACGCCGTTGGGGCGCTGCCGCTGGTTTTAGCGCCGTTTGCCCCGCATATCGCTGAAGAGCTGTGGCATCGAATGGGACACGGCACATCCGTCCATCTGGAACGATGGATACCCTCCGACGAGCGCGCGTTGGCAGTCAGCCAAATCACGCTGGTCGTGCAGATCAACGGCAAGGTTCGCGCCCGCATCGGCGCCGCACCCGGCCTCGATCAAACGCAAGCGCTGGCGCTCGCGCTTAAAGAACCCAAGGTAGCCGCGCACTTGCGTGGGAAACCGGTTCTCAAGCAGATCTACGTCCCCGAAAAACTGCTGAATTTGGTGGTTTAGCCGGAATGTACCCGGATCGGTGGCCGCCGAACATCCGCGGCGCGCCGGCCGCAAAAGGTCGCCGGTATCACTTTGCCCCGAAATCGGCGGGCGGGTTCAGATCGAGATGGGTCTGTTCGCAACTGATCTGGTAGGTTTGCACGTCGCCGCGATGCGAAAATCGGATCGGGCTTCCGGTCGCGGTAATGCAGGCCGGCTCGGTTGAAAGTGTTGCGTTTCCGACCGTAAAGCCGGCCTGCGCGCTGCTGTGGCCCGAGCTAGAGATGAAGATTGCGAAGCCTCGCGCGTCGCCATAACTGATCTCGACCGGCGTGTGCAGTTCGGGGGCGCTTGGTTCGTGCTGCGGAAGCTTCGTTGCCCCGGCAATTGGACGGTACCGATAGACGGTGACGATCGTGTCGCCGGCGTCGCGCCGGACGCCGACGGTCGCGCCGCTATCGACGAAGCCGTCGTCAGTCACTGCGGCCAGCGCGCGCGCTTCGGCAATCGCGGCCTGAAATTGGGCTCCGGCGGCGCGCGTCATGCCGGCCGACGAACCCAACGAAAGGAAGACGATCGCGCAGAGAACAGCAATAATGGCGATCGTGACGCTGACGTCGATCAACGCGAAACCGCGCTGGTCGCCGGCGAGATTATTCGGTCCAGCCGGTCGCATTTGCATCGCCGCTCAGCCACGGGCGCGCGGGTATGAAGCGATCGCCGTCCATATCAGGATTTGTCGGGCATTCTCGTTCGAACGCCGGAGCGCTGACGCCCCACGGCAACCCGTCATTGCCGGGCGCGGCTTGCAGGTTACCGGCCGCATTGCGCGTCCGGCACGTCAGCTTGACCTTGATCGTCGTATCGCGATATCGCTCGGGATCAGTGGGATCGGGAACCAGCTTGTCGGAACCCGCGACCGCCGCAGTGCCGGCCGAGTCACCCTGCGCAAACGCCAGCGCCCCGTCGACCGTGGTGCCTTCACGGACGCCGCTGACGACAGCATACGGCGCCGCTTCAAACACCCGCAAGGTCAAGTACCGCGTCCGCGAGCCGCGCGGCTGGCCGCTTTCGCGCGCGTACAAGGTGACCGTCACGCGCGCTGAGATTCGGCCTTCGTCGATGACGGCGTGCTGCAGATTGCGGGCGGTTGCCAGCGCCGCACCCGCAACCGGCGGCCCATCGAACGAACCGGTGATCTGAGCTTCCATCTGATACGAATACGGACATTGCGACGGCGAAACCGACCCATCGCAAGCGGAGATCTGCGGCGAACGACTCGGGGTCGCGTCGCGCTGCCAGGCAGCATTTGCCCCGTCGCCTCGGACGTACCGCTGGACTCCGGCCGTAAAATCGGCGACCGAGCTAATCACAGCGGCGTCGAGGTAGCGGCCGGCCGCATCGTGCAAGGCGATCTTGGCGCTCATGACGCCGGCCGTCGAGACGGCCGCCGCCAGCGCAATCATGAACGCGCCCAGCACCATTATTTGAACGAGCATGAACGCTTATCCGGGTGCCCCCGACGATACCGCCCGCGGGCACGCTGGCGAGGCAGCGTGAGTGGCGCACCAGTCGGGCGGCGGTGTGTCGGCCGGCAACGGTGACGGCGCCCAGGACGGCGGCGCATCGGCCGGCCAGCAGCGCTGTCCGAGCGCCGGACTGGTCCAACACGGCGGCGGTGTCTCTTGCTCGGGGACGGGTGTCTGAAACGGAAGCGGGCCACCGCCGGTCGCGCTTCGCTTCGGCGGTGGGCCGGCGTGCCGCAGACAGAACGCAAAGATGCCAGCCGCGCTGGCCTCCGGCGCGCCGCGCAGATTCGCAAAATCCGCATGCGGGTCGCCCGGGTCGAGTCCGTGACCCGGCCCGCCATTGGCATCGCCGCCGTAGATGTTATAGTCACACCATTGCACCGAATGCGCCCACCGATCGTAGGTGACGTCGACGCGGCCCTTGATCCACACGTGACTCTTGCCGGCGACGCCAAACCAGAACCGATGCGTTTGATCGACCCGATAGAGGATCGCGTGCCACAGTGGGCTGCCCGCGATGGTGAACCCGGCCGGCATCGTTCCGGCCACGAGGTGCACCAGCCGCGCGCCGGCGGCATGTTGGAGCCGGATTTCAATGACCCGGTTTCCGCCGATCAAACCGGCGACCGCGCGGCCGCCGGTGGGATCGTTCAGGCTGACCGGATATGCGAGCGGCGCGCCGGCGAAGAGCGCCGCGTACGGGTTCTTCGAAGCGTCGTTCAATTGATCGGCTTCCAACGGTCGCGCGGAAAACGCGATGACGTCGAACATCGCAGGATACTGCGCGGCCGGGTCGATGACGCCGGTGTGTGGATCGCGCACGCCGCGTAATTCGGGGACCCCGAGTGAGTAGTCATACCGCCGGACCGTCCGCTCGACTCGGTCGAAGTAGTAACGCCAATAGACGTCGCTCTCGCCGGCGCCCTTCGAATGAAAATCGACTTGGTGTCCGGCGCTGTTTTCGTCCACATTGGCCGCCCCGAACATATCGATTGGCGGAACGAAGACGACCAGGGCCGTCGCCGCTTCGTTGCGCATTTCTGCGGCGCTTCGTTCCACAGCGCTGAGGCCGCGTTGCGCTGTCGCAACCGAACGCAGCGCGCCAGCGACCAGCCTAGTCGCGCTGAGTGCCACCATCACGCCTAGCGCGAAGATGCCGGCCGCAACCAGGATTTCGACGAGCGTTAAGCCGCGTTCCGTCTTCACCGATCGATGCAGACGCGAAACAAGCAACGCGCCGCGGATATCGGTCCCGCGCCGATTGCCGGATCGGGCAGCGTCGGTAGCATGACCGTGCTCCCCGGCGCCGGCGCCTCTTGTACGAGCGTCGATTGCACGGTGACGGCATCGAGCAGGTTCTCGCCCAGGCCGACGGTCACGCTGGCTCGATAGCCCTTGCTTTCCGGATTTTGCCGCACCGTGACCGTAACGCGACGAACCTGCTGCCCACCGCCGGCATCAGGTTCGCGCGGCGAAAAGGACCGCGGGCTCAGCGCCGCCAGGCGGCTCAGATACGCGGCGTCGTACGCGGTCGCCGCTCTGAGATCGGCCAACACATTTTGTGCGGTGGCCATCGCGGCGGCCCGCGGCGCAAGCGAACTGGCGACTCGAAGCGACATCATCGTGGCAGCCAATGTTGCGCCAGTTACGACGGCGGCAATTCCCACGGCGACCAGCGCCTCGATCAACGTAAATCCGTCGTGGGCGTGCATCCGCGACCGAATTGAGGCCCAATTCATGCCTGCGACGGTGCCCAGCCGAAGGTCGAACCGGACGTGCGCAGCGCGTCACACTAGTGAGCCGACCAACCTCCATCGATTGCAATCGGCGCACCGGTGATCGAGCGAGCGGCGTCGCTGCACAGAAACACACACAACTGCGCGACCTCGTCCGGTTCGATGAAGCGTTTGGTCGGCATCGGATCCAAGAACGCCCGCTCGAGCGCTTGCTCGGGGGCGATTCCGCCGCCGTACGAGGCTGCAAGTTCCGGTCCTTGGTTTTTGACGAGGTCGGTAAGAACGGCGCCCGGGCAGACCGCATTGACGGTGATGCCGATGGCAGCGCCTTCGAGCGCCGCGGCGCGCGTCAAGCCGATGACGCCGTGTTTGGCCGCGATGTAGGCGGCCTTATACGGCGAGGCGATGAGGCCATGAACGCTGGCGATGTTCACAATTCGGCCGCCTTTGCGCGCCACTAAGTGCGGCCAAACGGCCTTGGTCGCGTAGAAGACGCCGTCGAGATTGACCGAGGTCACGAAGTCCCAGCGCTCGTCAGGAAAATCGGCGATCGCCGCGACGTGTTGGACGCCGGCATTATTGATGAGGTGATCGATGCCGCCGAAATCGGCGGCCACGGTGTCACACATCCCGCGGATCACGAGCGGCTTACGGACGTCGACCGCGTAGCCGCGCGCTTTGACGCCGGTCTCGCGCGCGATCCGCGCCGCGGTCGAGCCGGCGGCTTCGCCGTCGAGATCGAACAACGCGACCGCCGCGCCCGCCCGCGCAAGCGCCAGCGCCGTCGCGGCGCCGATACCGCGGCTGGCGCCGGTCACCAGACTGATTCGACCACTCAGATCGATCGCAATGCTCATCGCAGACTCCGAAAGAATTCGTACGTTTGGCGCATCCCGTCGAGTAGCGGCGTCGACGCCACCCAGCCGAGTTCGCGCTCGGCGAGCGCCGAATCAAATTGGGCATCGCGCACATCACCGGGCCGTTTGGGAGCAGTCGTGACCGGCGCCGTGAAGCCCGTGATTTCCACCAAAGCGCGATACAGCTCGTTGACGCTGGTCTTGCGTCCGGTGCCGATCACGTACATTCCGCCGCTGCCCTTGCTAAGCGCCGCCACATTGGCTGCCGCGACGTCCTGAACGTAGACGTAGTCGCGCGTCTGCTCGCCGTCGGAATCGATGCGCACGCCCTGCTGGCGCAAAAATTTACCGATAAAGATCGAGATGACGCCGGCTTCGCCATTGGGATCTTGGCGCGGGCCATAGACGTTGCCGTAGCGCAGCGCCGTGAAATCTAAACCGTGCTCGGCGCGGTAAAACTTGAGATAGTGCTCGGCCACCATCTTCGTGATGCCGTACGGCGATGACGGTAACTGCGGGGTCCGTTCGTCGATCGGCAGCCGCTCGGGTTCACCGAAGGTCGCGCCGCTCGAGGCAAAAACGACCTTGCGCGCTTTGGCCTTCCGTGAACTCTCGAGCACGTTGAGCAGACCCAGCACGTTTACTTGCGCATCGAGTTGCGGATCGCGTGAGCCGACGGCGACGCTATGCTGGGCGGCATGATGCGAGACGATGTCGGGTTCGAACTCACGAAACACTCGCCCCAGTTCGTCATCTCGAATATCCATGTGCACGAAGCCGGACCGCTTAGCGACATGCTCGCGCCGGCCACCGCCGTGGTCCCACAAACTGTCGACCACGAGCAGCTCATGGCCGTCCGCGACATACGCATCGGCAATGTGGGAGCCGATGAAGCCGGCTCCGCCGGTGACGATGATTCGCACGAAAGTCCCTCCTTGGTTTTGAACCAAACCGGCAGCGCCGACCCGCCGGGTTCGCGCGCGGGCATTGCCGGCCCTCGCGGGGGAATGCAGCGCCCCCGCCCGCAAGCCGTTTCTGCTATCATGCTCGCGTGCGCTTCCCGGCTCGGCCACCGATCCAGCCTCAGTCCGGTCAGCTCAAAACCCGATACCACAGAGGATGGCCAAGGTGATCGAATCCAAGCCGCGCGCCGCGGCCGAGGATCGGGGTCCGCTGTTCGTCGACCTTGACGACGCGTTACTGAAGACCGACTTGCTACACGAGAGCTTCGTCCGGGCGGTCCGCCGGCTACCGCTGGGCGCGTTGACGGCGCTCGGGCTATTGGCGCGCGGCCGTGCTTCGCTCAAAGCGCGGTTGGCAGCGCTGGCCAACATCGATCCGGCGACATTGCCTTATAATGCGGAAGTTCTGGCTCATCTGCGCGAGCAAAAGGCGGCCGGCCGCAGACTTTATCTGGCGACCGGTTCCGATCGGTCACTCGCCGAGGCGGTTGCCGGGCATCTGCGATTGTTCGACGGCGTCATCGCCTCCGATGGCGTTACCAACCTCAAGGGCCGTCACAAGCTGCAGGCAATTCGCGCAGTGATCGGATCCGGCCCGTTCGACTACGTCGGTAATTCTCGCGCCGATATCGTTATCTGGCAGGAGTGCGACGCGATGCTCGTCGTCGGGACACGAGCGTTTGCCGAACGCGTCGGCCGCGCCCACGGCGATGTCGTTCGTTTCGACGGACGGCGCGCCCCATGGCGCGCGATGATCGCTGCGCTGCGACCGCATCAGTGGGTGAAAAATCTGCTGATCTTCGTTCCGCTGATGTCGGCGCACCGGGTCTTCGACGGCCACAGCATCGGCATCGATTTGCTGGCGTTCGGTGCGTTTTGCCTTTGTACGTCGGGCGTGTACCTGCTCAACGATCTCTGCGATCTCGATTCCGATCGCATCCACCCAAGCAAACGGCATCGACCGCTAGCCGCCGGCGAGCTATCGATCGCCGGCGCAATTGGGTTGGCGCTCAGCCTGCTGACGCTGGCGGGAATCTTGGCGGTCATCGTCGGCTGGCTGTTCAGCGCGGTGCTGGCGCTCTATTTCGTGGTGACGACGGCCTATTCACTGCACGTGAAGCGGGTCGTTATCCTCGATGTCATTTGTCTAGCCGCGCTCTATGCGTTGCGGGTCGTCGCCGGCTTCGTGACGGTTGCCATCCCCTATTCATTTTGGTTGCTGAGCTTCGCGCTATTCTGCTTCGTCAGCCTCGCATTTCTTAAGCGCTACGCCGAACTGGCCGCGGCGGCCGGCAGCGGAGCTGCGCCGGCTCCCGGTCGGGGTTATGTCCTCGCCGACTTGGCGACGATCTCGACCTTCGGTGCCGCCAGCGGAACGGTTTCGGTCCTGGTCATCGCACTTTACATCAACAGTCCCGAAGTGATCCGGTTGTATCACCATCCGCAGCTCTTATGGATCGTCTGCCCGATCTTGTTGTACTGGATGGCTCGGATTTGGTTGGTCGCGCAGCGCGGCGAGCTGGATGAGGACCCGATTGTTTTTGCCATCCACGATCGGGTGAGCCTGCGCACGGCGTTGTTGTGCCTATTGGTCGCCGCTGCGGCGTCGGTGTGAGGCATCTGATCACCGGCGGTTCCGGGTATCTCGGCAGCCTCATCGCCCGCCGTCTAAGGGAACGCGGCGACGAGGTCCGCGTTCTCGACGTTTGGGATGATCCAAGCCGGCCCCCGGATATCGAGTTCGTTCTAGGCGACGTCACCGATCGCGACGCGGTAGCCGCGGCGGTTGCCGGCATCGACATCGTACATCATAACGCGGCGCTCGTGCCGCTCGCCAAAAGCGGACGTGGTTTCCAGCGAGTCAATGCCGACGGGACGCGCATCGTTGCGCAAGAAGCAGCGCGCGCCGGCGCGCGGACGTTCGTGCAGATGAGTTCGAGCGCGGTCTTCGCACGTCAGCGAAGCTTCCCGATCACGACCGAGACGCCGCCGAGCCCGGCGGAAGCCTACGGCCGCTCCAAACTGGCCGGCGAGCTGGCGGCGCAGGAAGTGTGCCGGCGCCACGGGCTCGCGCTGGTCATCGTTCGGCCGCGCACAATCCTGAGCGCGGGGCGACTCGGCATCTTTCAAGTGCTCTTCGATTGGGTTCGCGAATCGCGGCGGATCTACGTCATCGGCAGCGGCAATGTCAAGTTCCAATTTGTCCACGCCGACGACTTGATGCGAGCCTACATGCTTGCGGTCGACCAAAGCGGCGGCGGGGCCTTTAACGTCGGAACGGACCGGTTCGGAACGCTGCGCGAGGCCCTGGAACACTTGATCGGCTACGCCGGCACGTCATCCCGCGTCACCGCGTTGCCCGCTGGCCTCGTCCGCGGCGCGATGGCCACGGTCGATTTTTTAGGTCTCAGCCCGCTCGGACCGTATCACGCGCTGGCCTACGGAAAGGAATATCACTTCGATCTTGCGCCGCTGCACGCGCTGGGATGGCGAGCACAGTACTCCAACGATGAAATGTTTCGGGAAAGCTTCGACTGGTTCATGGCGCATCGCGAGCAGCTGACGCGCGACCCCGCCGCGAGCGCGCATCGAAAGGGAGTATCGGAGGGGATCTTGCGCATCCTGCGCCGCCTGTCGTGACGCTGCCGAGCGCCGTATGGTTCCCCGTCAGCTTGCTGATCGTCGCCGGCATCAGCAGCACCGCCGGCAATTTGATGCTGCGCCAATCGCGCCTTGACGGTTCGGGCGGGATCTTGTCGTGGTGGTTCGTTGGCGGCCTCATGTTTTACGGCCTCAACGTCGTGCTGTTCGCGACCGCGCTGGACCGCGTGCGGGTCGCCATCGCCTATCCGATTCTGGCCGGCACCGGTTTTGCGCTGCTGACGCTCGCCAGCGCATACTTTCTAGGAGAACGGCCGACGCTCGTGCAACTCGGCGGACTCATCTTGATCTTCGTCGGAATCGTCACAATCGCGCGTCCAGCATAATGGCTCAATCAGCGCTCGTCCTCGCGGTGACGCGCGCGACGCTCGAGCGCGCCGGTTTCGAAGAACTCTCCGAGCCGGCAATCTGCGAGGTCAGCCGGTTCGTAGAAAATCAAATCGAGCGGATGCCCTTACCGCTGCGGGTCGGCATGAAGGGCGTAACCCAGGCATTTGCGGCCAGCGCATTCGCCGGTTACTGGCAGCCATTTGCGCGGCTGCCGTCACGTGCGCAAGCCGAGTTGCTGGACCGTTGGGCGACATCGCCGCTCGGCATCGCACGCGATTTCGTGCGGTTCTATCGGAGCCTATGCATCGTCGCCGCTGAATCGCTGCCGGCGAACGCGCAAACGCGGTGACCGCCGCCAACGCGGCGACCGTGCGCTGCAAGGTTACGGTGATCGGATCCGGACCAGGCGGTGCGATTACGGCGGCGTATCTGGCCGAAGCCGGCGTCGACGTCGTCGTGCTGGAAGAAGGTCCTGCGCTGATGCCGGACGCAATCGAACCCTTCTCGGTTGACGATCTGGCGTACCGTTATCGCAACGGTGGGCTCACGGTAGCGCTCGGACGTCCAAGAATTCAGTACGCGGAGGGGCGGTGCGCCGGCGGCGGTAGCGAGATCAACAGCGGGCTGTACCACCGCACGCCGGCCGAGATTTTAGATCGCTGGAGCTCACGCTATGGCGTGGCCGAGATTGCCGAGTCGGACCTCGAGCCGCATTTCGCGGCTGGTGAGCGCGATCTGTGCGTCGGCCTATTGCCGACGCCGGCGCAAGCGTCGGCAGCGTCGCTGAAGTTACACGGCGGCGCGGAGGCGCTGGGCTGGCGGTCGCTCGAGGTGCCGCGTTGGTATAAGTACGATCGTGCACCCGGGGGGCGCGGGGAATTCGGCGTACGCCAATCGATGTCGCGAACGTATCTGCCGCGCGCTCGGGCAGCGGGTGCACGGCTCATCCCGTACGCCCGCGCTGATCGGCTGGTCCGCCGCGGAAACTCGTGGGAAGTGGCCGTCCAATCGACCGAACCCGGCCGGCCGGCTCGCAGTGCAGTGCTCAGCGATACGGTGTTCGTGTGTGCCGGCGCCATTGGAACAGCGGCCATTCTCGGCCGCAGCGCCATCGGCGAGAACGTCGGCCGCACATTGCGGATGCATCCAACGATCAAACTGCTGGCTCGTTTTGCCGAGCCGGTGAATTCCGGTGGTGCCGTCGGCATGCACCAAGTCAAGGAGTTCGCCCCGCGCATCAGTTTGGGATGTTCGATCGGCAGCCGGCCGTATCTCGCGCTGGCGCTCGCAGATGCCGGCAGCTCGCTGCGAAACCATGCCGCCGATGCGCCGTCGATGGCCCTGTACTACGCGATGATCACCGGCAATAGCGTCGGCTCGGTTGGTGTCGTTCGGGGGCTGCGCGATCCGCTGATTCGCTACGATCTGTCACGCGATGACCTGCAATCGCTGCGCGAGGGACTGGGAGTGCTCGCGCGCTGCCTGTTCGCCGCCGGTGCGGTCGAGCTCTATCCGAGCATTCTCGGCGCACCGTCGATGCGAACTATCGAGGAGATGGCGGCCCTACCGGCTGAACTTCCACGCAACCGAACCAGCCTGATGACGATCCATCTCTTTTCGACTTGTCCGATGGGGGAAAACCGTCGGCTGTGCGCGACCGATTCCTACGGACGCCTCCACGGAGCCTCGAACATCATCGTCTCCGACGCCAGCCTGCTGTGCACGGCGCCCGGCGTTAATCCGCAGGGCTCGGTGATGGCGTTCGCGCGGCGCAACGTCTTGCGCTATTTGGGGGCCGGTTAGGCGCACGCATGATCTCGTACGATACGGTGCTAGTAACCGGCGCCGGTGGCTGGATCGGTTCCAGCGTCACCCGGCGATTGCTGGGAAATGCGGGTGCCGTCGGAACACTCGAACGGCTGCGAGTGCTGGTAATCGATGAACGCGATCTGGCGCCGGACATCGCTCGCGGCGACCCGCGGCTCGAGGTCGTCACCGGCGACGTGCGCGACTACGCTGCGATGCTGCGCTTCACGGACGGAATGCAGAATGGACTGCTCATCCACTGCGCCGGCGTCGTCCATCCCAAGCGGATCGGCGACTTCTACAGCATCAATCTCGACGGAACGCGTCACGTGCTCAAAGCGGCAATTCACGCGGGCGTCCGGCGGGCGGTGATCATCTCGTCGAATTCGGCGTTTGGCACCAATGCCGAGCGGACCGACCGCTTCGACGAAGCGTCGCCGTTCGACCCGTACATGAATTACGGCCGCTCGAAGATGCTCGCCGAACAGCACGTCCGGCTGGTTGCGGAGAGTGACCGGATTGAAACCGTTGTCGTGCGGCCGCCTTGGTTCTATGGGCCGCATGCCCCGGCTCGTCAAGCCGAGTTCTTTCGCTTGATTCGCGACGGCCGGCTGCCGATGATCGGTGATGGGGGAAATCAGCGATCGATGGTCTACATCGACAACCTCGTACAGGGTTTGTTGCTTGCCGGCGGCGTCGAAGCTGCCGCCGGGCGAACGTACTGGATCGCCGACGCGCAACCGTACGCGATGGAGGTTATCATCGGGACGATTCGGCGTCTGCTCGAGAGTGAATTTGGCATACCCTGTCGCCGCCCGCGCACCCGACTGCCCGATGCTGCCGGGGCGGTCGCCACCCAGCTTGACGCGCTCACCCAGTCATTGGGCCTCTATGTTCAAAAGCTCCACGTGCTGTCGGAGCTGAACAAGACCATCGCCTGTTCGATCGACCGGGCGCGCCACGAACTCGGTTACGCGCCGGCGATCGCCCTGGAGGAAGGGATGCGCCGGAGCATCGGCGATGCGCTAACGGCGGGACGCACGCTCTGGTGCTGAGCTGGCTGAATTGGATCGACAAGGATCAGGCTCGCTATATTTTCATCAGCGAGTCTTTCCTTATCATCGCGCTGTTGCAGGCGATCGCGCCGCTCTTCTGGATCCGCATCGAGCGGGCACTCTCCACGAGCCGGGCGACGATCGTCTTTTTGACGACGCTCGCACTCGGACTGCTGGCCTCACGCTGGCCGCCGCTGTTCGTGCGCGAAGAACTCAACCCTGACGAAGCCCAGATGCTATCGCAAGCGCTCACGTTTCTCCACTACCCGATGCCTTGGCTTTCGTACGATGGCACCACGAGCGGTCCGCTCAATACCTTCATTCTCACGTTACCGGCATGGATCGGGATCCATCCAAGTTTTTTCTCCACCCGCATCATCGCGCTCATACTTGAATATGGTGCGATTCTGTGTCTGTTTTTCACGGTCCGCTTGATCTACGGCTCAGTCGCGGCACGATTGGCAGTCCTCCCGCCGCTGGTCTTTTTTTCGACCGCCACCATTCGAGACTATCTCCACTACTCCAGCGAGCATCTACCGCTTTTTTTAGGGATGCTCGCGCTTTACTTAGCGACGTATGCCGGAATGCACGGGCTGCAGCGCCGGGCGCTTTGGGGCGCCGGCTTCGTCTGCGGGCTGATGCCGTTCGCGAAACTCCAATCGACACCGCTCGCGCTGGCGACCGGTGCAGTGGCAGCTTGTATCGTGCTGTTTTTTAACGGCATCTCTTTTGGACAGCGCCTGCGACGGCTCGGTGAAATGGGACTCGCCTCGGTTGCATTTGCAGCGGTGCTGCTGGGGCTGGTCGCCATTCGCGGGCTCTTTAACGATTTTTTGATTTCGTATGTCCTCTCGTCCCTGAGCTATATCGGCGGCGACTTCATGTCGATTACGTTCTTGACGGAAGCACCCGAATTCAAGGCGTTTTTTGTTCCGGTCTCAATGGCAGCCGTCGCGGCGACGCTCGTCTTCGGCCTCGTGCCGAACGATCGAAATCCAGCGCGTCGATTCGCCCCGCTGGGCGCGGCGATCGTGCTCTGCGGTGGCATCTACGCTGTCTATTCACCCAGACACGGCTCACCGCATTACCTCCTCTTCGCGTTGATGCCGCTGGCGGGCTGCGCCGCGGCGGCGCTGGGCACGGCGCTGGCATATGTCGATCGGGCTCGGCGACTCGTGCCGCTCCCGGTGGCGCGGGTCGTGATCGGCGCGGTTTTCGTCGCGGTCACATTGACGCCGCTGCAGCTCTTCCACCGGTCGCCGTATCCGTATATCGGCTGGCTCGAATGGCAGTTCGTCGCACCGCCCGATCCGGTCGCGACGATGATCAAGAACCACCTCGAGCCGGGCAAGCGATTGGCAATCTGGGGCTGGATGCCGCAATATTGGGTCTTCACAAATACGATTTTAGGAACCCGCGATTCGATTTGCCAATTCGTCATTTACCCGAATCCCTATCGGGATTACTATCGCGCTCGCTATCTGCACGATATGGAGATCAATCATCCGGACGGGTTTATGGACGCCGTCACCGAGCACTCGTTCGGCTTTTACCATCGCGAGGAATCAGGATTTGAAACCTACCCGGAGCTAGCCGCGCTGATCGGCCGCGACTACACGTTCGTCCAAGAAGTCAAAGGCTTCCGGCTGTACATTCGTCGCAAGGGATAATTTTCCGAGCTTGGCGAGCGATGCGGTCGTCGCGATCAAGTTCACGTGGGGCTCACCCCGATCACGTTGGTCGCCGCGGCGGCGAGCGCCGGCGCTTTAGCCGAAGAACACCACCTTGCCCTGGCGGCGCTGGCGGTGGCTGCGGCATTCGCCTTATGGGGCCGCCAGTCAACGCCGAGCACGCGGCTCGCAATGCTGGCCGCGGTCGCGCTCGCGATCCTGTCGAGCCGGCTGCAGAATTCGGCGCCACTGGTACCGGGCGAGCGCATCACCGAATTCCGTGGCACCGTAGTGGAAGCGCAACCCGAGCCATTTGGCACCGCCCTTCTGCTACGCACGGACGCCGGGCTCGTGCGCGCTACGGTGGCGGGCGCCGTGCCCGACGTCGGAACGGCCATCGAACTACGCGGCCGCTTCGGGCTGCTCGACGAAGCGCGCAATGAGGGTGAGTCATCGCCCCGCGCCTTAGCACAAGAACGCGGCATCATCGGCGAGTTGGTTCACGCCCGAATCATCGCGGTCCACGGCATCGACGACTACGACCCGCATCTGTGGCTACCGCGGTTGCGGGCGTGGGCCGGGCAGCGGCTCCGCGCTCAACTCGACGAACCGTATGCGTCCATTCTCGCCGGCGCGCTGTGGGGCGAGCGGCACGCGCTACCACCGGATTTGCGCGCCGAATTCCAAGACACGGGCACCGTGCACATCCTCGTGACCGCCGGATTACACCTGGGCGTCGTCGGCGCGCTCGCGACCGGACTGCTATCGTTGTGCCGGGCGGGGCGCGTTGGATCGTCGGTCGGCGCTATCGCCGTCATTTGGTTGTACGCCGCCTTCAGCGGATCGCATTTGCCTTCACTGCGGGCGGCGACGATGCTGACCTACGCGCTCACCGCCCGCGCCCTCGGACGGAAGACGCTTTCTTGGAATGCGCTCGGCGCCGCCGCGCTCACCATCGCGCTGGTTTGGCCACATTCGATCGGCACGATTTCGTTCGCCCTCTCATTCTCATGCGTCGCGGCCATTGTGATGTTTGCCGAACCGATTGCCGGCGCGCTTGCGCGGTGCGGCGTTTCACCTGTGGTCGGCGAAACGCTGGCGCTCACGCTGGCCACCCAGCTCGGTACGTGGCCGCTCACGGCGGCGACGTTTCTGGTCTTCGCGCCGTACGCGCCGCTGGCCAATGCGCTGGTCGTCCCGGTCGTCGGCATCGCGATGCTGCTCGGCTTCTTGCAGTTGGCGACGGTCGGCATGCCGTCCCTGTCGGTGCTGTGCGCCCACGTCGAAACCTCGCTGCTGGCATGGATCGTCGGCGTCGTCCGAATCGTTGGCAGCTTGCCCGGCGCGCATGTGATGGCGACTCCGCCGCCGACCTGGACGATCGCACTGTACGACATCTCGCTCGTTGCGCTCGCCTCGCAGATTGTCACCAAGCGTCGCGCGGTCGCGGCGGGCGCATTTGCGGCGGCGCTGGCACTGGTCCTTTGGCCACCGCGCTGGCATCGCGATGAGCTGGTGGTCACTGCGATCGATGTCGGCCAGGCTGACGCGCTGCTGGTCGAAACGCCGCGCGGCCATGCGTTCCTCGTCGATGCAGGCGGCCGCCTCGAGCGGGGGTCGCACGTCGACGGCATCTCGCCAGCCCAAGCCGTCGGCGAACGCATCGTGATCCCATATCTGATCCGGCGCGGCATACATCACCTCGACGCGCTTCTGCTCTCGCATCCACACGGCGATCATGCCGGCGGGGCGGCGCCAGTTCTCCGCCTCCTTGGCGCCGATCTCTTCGTCGACAGCGGGCAAGCCTACCCTGGTTTCGCCTACAACGATGCGCTGAGGGTAGCCAAAGAACGCGGCCTCCAACCGGTCAACTCAAACGCCGGCGATCGACTGACCACCGACGACGGCGTCGTTGTGCGGTTCATGAACCCGCGCGTTCCGTACCTCCAAGGCACGCGCAACGACATCAACGAGAATTCACTGGTCTTCATGCTGGAGTTTCGCGGAAAGCGCATCCTGTTCACTGGCGACGCCGGCGCCGACACCGAAGCCCGCTTGCTGGCGACCCGCGACGACCTACGAGCCGACGTCCTCAAGGTCGGCCACCATGGCAGCGCCTACTCGAGCAGTCCGGCGTTCATTCGCGCCGTGTCGCCCAAATTCGCCTTAGTCTCGGTCGGTCGCCACAACCTCTTCGGACATCCCGCTAGGGACACGCTCGATACGTTGGAACAAGGCGGTGCGAGTATCTACCGCACCGATCGCGATTGCGCCGTCACCGTCCGGTTGGGCCAGGACATCGTCGTTCGACCGTTCTGCCAGCGCAGCCCTGACCGTTAACGGCCAAGAAACCGCGTTCGCCACCGCGGGCATGAAGCGTGCTGGCCATTCGCTATGGTAACCGGCGACCGGATCGTCCTCGACAGCGACGACAATGATTGGAAGCCACTCGCGCGCCATTTCGAAAAGAAATGACGGTACAGAGGCACCCTAACCAGAGGTAAATTTAGCTGACATGGCTAGACGATCGCAACGCGCGATGCGACGCGGTTATGCGGCGAGAAACCGCCCCGTACTATTTCGGTTTAAGTGCGGCGTAGTTGCATTCGGGTACTAGAATATCGGCGATGAACTTCGTGATCGGCCCCGTCTGAATCACTTTAAGCCCGGCTTGATACATTTTTCCGCCCTCGGACGGCAAGCGCAAATCCCAGCGGTCATAAATGCGGCCGAAGCCCGCCTGCCGCAGCAGGCGCACGCTCTTCCAGGGCGTGAACCAATTCACCGCCGGCGTCGGCGTGTGACCGACGAGTTCCGGGCGATGCTCCATCACCCAGTCCATGACCCGCTTCTTAAGCGCACCGGGATACCACGGGAACGCCGGAAAACCGCGAATTTCCCCCTGCTTGGGGCACAGACTGCTGGCGGTACTGAACCAGAAAATTCCACCCGGTTTCAGCACGCGATATGCCTCGGCGAAGGCGCGCTCTATTTCAATGACGTGTTCCATGACGAAATTCGCGTGCACCAGATCGAAACTTTCGTCCGGATATGGAATGCGCTCGGCCAGGCCTTCAGCAATCTCGCAGTTGGTGCCGAGGCGCGCCTGCACTTCGCGCGCGACTTCGCGCGCTTCGCCCCAAGGTTCGACACCGGCGGCGCGATGACCGCGCTGCGTGCACGCAATCAGAAATTGTCCTTGAGCACAACCAATGTCGAGTAGCGCCGCTCCTGCTGGCAAGCCGATAACTGTTTCGATGCGGCCAAGCACCGTTTGTGCGCGCACCTGCGCACTCGGCAAACTCTCGAGCGCCTGATCGAGGCTGAGGCGTTCGGTTCCGATGTGTCCCGTCGGGCTCGCCTTAGTGCCCGGCATCGTCCATGAAGCGGCGGACTGAGGTTCCAAAGTTCACCTTCCTTGTGTGGGCACTCATGATAACGATGAGATGCGTTCGGTTAATTCGCCGACCATAACGCTGACTTCCTCGTCTGTATCTCCTTCGGCAAAAACGTGGAAAACCGGTTCGGACGCATCGGGCAGGACAAGCACCCAACCGGCGCCGCGCCGGATCCGAATACCATCGAGCAGGTCGAGGTCCTGGCCGCGGTACTCCTCCAGCAGCGTCCGCATTATCGTTCCTTTACGTTCCCACGGACAACGGATCGCGCGGCTCTGGAGATGCCACGGCGGAAGCATATCGACAAGTTCGCTCAAAGGCCGTTGCTCGGCGGCCAGCAGCTCCATGATCTTCCCGGCTCCATAGAGCGCGTCGAAGACCGGCTGGAACTCCGGAAAAATGATCTCATGACCGCTGGCACCGGCAAAATCGATGCCCGCGTCGGCGAGCGCGAGCGCCATGAGCGCGCGCCGGTCGCTTGTTGTGCGGATCACGACCGCACCGTTGCGGGCGGCAATCGTTTCGATCGCACGCGGCGCGGTTACCGGGACGGCGATTTTCGCGCCCGGCTTGGAGCGCGCCACCAGCAGGGCGATCAGCGCATGTAAGCGGTCACCCTCGATGGTTCGGCCGCGATCGTCAACCAGGGTCAGAATCTCGCCGTCGTGATCGACCAGAATACCCAAGCTCGCCTGCAAGGTAAGGACGATGTTTGCGAGTTGATTGAGATCTCGTTGCTGATCGTCTTTGAGCGCGCGCGACTTGCTCTCATCGAAGTACGCATTGAGGGCGATCATTTCGACCCCGAGATTGCCGAGGATCCTCGGCAAGACGATCGCGGTATTACCATATGCGTAGTCGATGACGACCTTGAAATTCGCCCGCTTGATCAAATTGGGACTCAGCCGTTCCAAGAATGCGGCGGTGTACCCCTCAAGCGACCGAGCCGCGAAGTCGAGCGCACCAACATCGTCCATCGCGGTCCGCCGAAAGTCTTCGCGAAAGAACAGGTTCTCGATTTTTCGTTCCGTGGCCTTATCGACGTTGATCCCGTTTGCATCGAAAAACTCGATCTGGAATCCACTGGAGTCCTTCGGCGACACCCGAATATGAACGCCACCGTCGCCGCCGGTACGCACGGCAAATCGAGAGAGCGGTATCGGGTACGCCCGAAGATCCTGCACGTTCACGCCAACGCTCAGGAGCCCGGAGATGATCAAACGGTTCATCATCCGCGCCGCCGGATGCATGTCGCGGCTCGTCATTACCGTCTGACCTGGACGCAGCAGCGAGCCGTATGCCTGACCGAGTTTCAACGCCAGCTCGGGCGTAATGTCGATGTTGCCCAGACCGCTGACGCCATCGGTTCCGAAGAGCGAGCCCGGCCACTTGATGCCGTAGATCAACGACATCGAAACCAGGCCGCCGGCCGCGACACTTTTCTCGGGCCAGATCTTTACGTGCGCGTTCACAACTGCTTCGGTGCCGATCGTACACCGGCTCCCAATCACCGCACCCTCGTTAATTCGGACGCGATCGCGGATGATGTTCCGGTCGGCGATCGTGCAGTCAGTCAAGTTCGATCCTTCGCCGATGTAGGTTCCTTCCCAGATGACGCTGCGTTCGATATGCGCGCCGTCGGCAACGATCGACGAGTCGCCGATGACCGACAGTGGCCCCAGCCGGGCGCCGTCGCCGATCGTCACGTTCGTCCCGAGCACGACTGGGCCGAACAGCGTCGTGGGATCAACTTTGCTGCCGGCGCCGATCCACACCCCAGGCGCTTCCTGAATCCCCGGAATGGCGAGCCGGACTCTTCCTTGCAGCGCATCGAGGTTGGCCTGCTGATATTGTTGCAGGTTGCCGATGTCGGTCCAATATTCGTCCGTCACGTACCCATAGAGGGGTTGGCGTTCGTCCAGCATCCGAGGAAACAAGTCTTTTGAGAAGTCGTAGACCCTCCCTGATTCCATGGTCTGCAGGACCCGCGGCTCCAGGACATAGATTCCGGTGTTGATCGTGTCGGAGAACACCTCACCCCAGGATGGCTTTTCGAGAAAGCGCGTGACGCGCGCATCACCGTCGATCACGACAACGCCGAATTCTAACGGATTTTCCACTCGGCGCAAGGTGATCGTCGCGACGCTGGCGTGGGCGCGGTGGAAAGCGATGAGCTTAGTGAGATCGATGTCGGTAAGCGCGTCGCCAGAGACGATCAAGAACGGCTCGCCCGCCAGTAACTCGGCAGCCAGCTTCACGGCGCCGGCCGTCCCGAGCGGCGTATCTTCGACGACGTACCGCATCGAGACACCGAACTGCGAGCCGTCGCCAAAGTAGCTCTCGATCTCGTCGGCTAAATAGTGCAGGGTCGCGATTACATCGGTGATACCGTGCGTGCGCAGCAGATCAACGATGTGGTGCATGATCGGTTTGTTCGCGATCGGTGTCAGCGGCTTGGGACGCTTCGACGTGAGTGGGCGCAACCGCGCGCCTTCGCCGCCGGCCATCACGACCGCTTTCACCCGGCCAGAAACTCCAGCTTGCGCTCTAGTGTGCCAATTGTCGCAGGCCACGTGTAGCGCGCGGCAGTCGCGCGGCCAGCGGCGCGCATACGGTCGACCAGCGGGCGATCGAAGACGACGCCTTCAAGATACGCCGCCAGTTCACGGCCGTCATCGGTATCGCAAACGATCGCATTGACGAATGGTTCAGCGTATTCCTCGCCCGATGCGCCGCAAACCGCGAGCCCACCGGCAGCCATCACTTCGAGCCCGACGAGCCCGAAAGGCTCCTTGCGACTGTTCGCGAGCACCGCGTCGACTGCGGCATAGAGTGCGAACAGCAACGGCTCGTCGAGAAACGCGTGCAAGTTGATGATGTCGCCGGTCGTTGCCGCGAGCACCGCGACCAGATCGGCCGTCGAACCGCCGGCAAACTGCACCTCTTCGATCGACAGGCCGGCCGCGCGCGCGCGCGCGAACACCTCAGCCGCGTAGCCTTCACGGCCGCCCCGCACCACCAGCCGCGGAGCCATTCCGCGCGCGGCCAGAAGCGCGACCGCGTCGATTGCTGAAAACCACGCCTTGTCGGGATCGTAGCGACCGACTTTGAGCAACAGCGGCCGGCCGCCGAGCGCCGCCCGCAAGGTAGCGACCGCCTGTGCGTCGACGCCGTTCAGCAGACGCACCGGAATGCCGTTGGGAATGACCAGCGCCGAGACACCGGTCTGCGCGAGTTCGAACTTCATGAACTTGCTGACGGTGGTGATCGTCGCCGCTGCCGCCAGCGCCGGCCAATCAATGCGCTCGAAGCCGTACGTGTTGTTGGCATTCCATAAGATGATCGCGCGATCGCGCTGGCCACGCGCTCGCAACATCCGGTCAAGTGAGATCACGGCGGGTGCCGTCTGCCAATCCTCGGCGAGCACGATGAGCCCCTCGCCGCGTCGCGCTGCCGGATCGATGAGCTCGCTGCTCAAGAAGGGTGGAATGCTGGCCGCAAAGTCGGCGATCTTCCCTGCTTCGCCGTCGTAGACACCCGCCGGATGGTGGGCCGAAATCCACTGCGACCAGCGTCGTAGGCGCACGTTCGGCGCGATAGTTTCGACGCCGGGCGCCTGGGGATCGCCGATGAAGTAGAGTTCCACATCGTAGCCGGCAGCGCCGAGCGCGAGCGCCAGCTCGCTAACGCGGACGCCGAGCCCACCGACCAGCGCATAACGATCGGGGCCCTCGAACGAGAGAATGGCGACACGCTGCATCAGCCGCCTGGCACGTTCACGATGGCGTTTGCTTCGCGTTCGCCAACCGGCCGGCGACGAGGTGCCAAGCCTGCAAGATCGACCCCACAGACCACGCCTGGGCGATCGCACCTCGGCTCGCGAACGGTGAATCGCCGTCGGTGAGTTCGCCAATCGTGCCGATTCCATCCACGACTAGTAGATCGGCGATTGGGTGCAGGATCGAGAGGGCCGCCACTGGGTCGTCATAGACGCGCAGATGAGCAGCGACGTACGGCCCAATCAGCCAGCACCAGCCGGTTCCTTCATGATAGGCAGCATCACGCTCCCACTGTGAGCCGCCGTACTGGCCGACGTAGCGCGGATCATCGGGATCGAGGCTGCGAACGCTATACGACGTCGCTAGCCGCCGGCCGCAGAGATCGACGATCGCTCGTTGCTGCCAGTGTTCCAGCGGACAATGTGTCAGCGCGGCCGCGAACAGCGCATTGGGGCGAATCGAAGGATCGTTGCCGTCGGGGCCGTCGATCACGTCGAAGCAATAGTTCACTTCGGAATTCCAGTAGCGCTCAAAACTGATCCGCACGAGCGCTGCCAATTCACGATAGCGGGTGGCGGCAACCATCGTTGCGGCGCCCACCGGCGTCAACTCATCGGCGAAGTGCGCCATCGCCGCGAGGGCGTTGTACCAAAGCGCATTGAGTTCGACCGGCTTGCCGATTCGAGGGGTCACGACCCAGTCGCCAATTTTTGCGTCCATCCACGTCAACTGCTTGCCGGGCTCACCGGCACGCACGAGCCCATCGCCGGCGTCGACGCCGATGCCGTAGCGCGTTCCGTGCGTATAGGCCTCAACGATGGCTGCCAATGTTCCGAACAGCACTGCGAGGGTCGATCGATCACGGGTAGCCGCGTAGTACGCCCGGACCGCTTCGATGTACCACAGGGACGCGTCGGCCGAATTAAAGGCTGGCGCTTCACCGCTATCGGGAAAGAAATTCGGCAACATTCCGCCGTCCACGTAGCGCGCGAAGGAACGCAACAGCGTTCGCGCGATTTCCGGCCGGCCCGTCGCGAGGGTCAGTCCCGGAAGCGCCACCATTGCGTCGCGGCCCCAGTCGCCGAACCAGTGGTAGCCGGCGATGACCGATCGGGCCTGCGGCTCTTCGGCGAGCGGACGGCTCACGATGAACTGATCGGCGACGACGACAAGCCGCGCGATCCAGGGCGGCGCAGTACGGGCCGCGGGTTGCCCCGCCGCCCATTGTTCCAGCATCGAAGCGTCTCCGGCTCGGCGTCGCGTCAGCGCCGCCGTTCCATCGAGCGCCGGCAAGCTTTCGAGTGTCGCCACCAGCGTCAGCGTCTCGCCGACGTCGAGCGTTGCCGTAAACGTCGCGGCGTGCAGGTGATCGTCGCGGTCGTCAAGCCCGCGTTCACGTTCCCGAGCCAGAGCGAAATCGCGGTACCACGTATTTGCCGGCGTGCACGTACCTCGGTCGGCGAGGATCCAGTACGGGTGCGCGTCGGGGAAGGCCGTTACGCCGATCCCGAGCGCGTGCGGATCGATCTGCATCTGCCAGGCACCTGCATGCGTGGTCCCATGAAAGTCGCGGTAATTCACTAGCGCCTTGACGCTGAGTTCGATCGAGCTGCTGGCGCGCAGCAGTCGATAGGTGACGTAGGTGCTGTTCTCGCCGTACTCCATCCACAACCGCTTTTCGAGCCGCGCATCGCCGCACGAAAACGTCCAAATGGCGATGGTTCCATCGAGTTCGAATCGCTCGATCGCGAGGTAACCGCGTGGATCGGTTGCACCGCTGCCCCAAGAATTGGTCGCTAAATCGTAGACCGCACCTCCGACGCTGACCCGCTCATCATACTTGGCGACGAGCAACGTGCGACCCAGCGGCGGCTTGAGCGCGGCAACCAAAATCCCGTGATACCGGCGCGTTAGCGAACCGTCGATCGCAGCCGAAGCAAATCCACCGATTCCGTTCGTCGCCAGCCATTCCCGCGCACCGACCGCCGCCGCATCGTTGCAGACCGCCCGGCCGAACGCAATCGAAGCGCGCGATTCGCTAGCCACCGGTCGACTCGACCGCTTGCGCCGGCCACCGCGGTTCGCGGATCACCACCGGCCAATCCCCGTAACCGACATACGAGGCCGCCCTTTGTCTCGACCTCCGAACGTACCTGCGCTCCGGCAGACGCGCGACGCAAGGGCTGACGAGCTACTGCCGTCGCCGGCTGAAGTGACTGATCGCGAGACCTCTCCTGCGGCATGCCTGCCAACCTGCTTCCTCGAAGCGTAAGATCGATGAGTCGACAACCGCTTCCACCGTTCAGTCGCGAAACCGCTGTGCAAAAGGCGCATGGCGGAGGACGCCTGGAACACCCGCGATCCGCAGCGTGTGGCGGCGGCGTACACCCAGGACAGTCGCTGGCGCAACCGCGCGGAATTCTTCGTGGGCCTCGATGCAATCGTCGCGTTCCTTGCGCGAAAGTGGGCTCGGGAACTCGAGTACCGACTGATCAAGGAATTGTGGGCGTTCGACGGCAACCGGATCGCCGCACGCTTCCAATATGAGTACCACGACGATTCGGCAAACTGGTACCGCGCGCACGGTAACGAGCAGTGGGAGTTTACCGACGATGGGCTGATGCGCCGCCGCGAAGCCAGTATCAACGACGTAGCGATCAGTCACGAGCAGCGCAAATTTACCTGGCCGCTCGGGCCTCGCCCGCTCGATTTCGCCGGCTTAACCGACCTGGGTCTTTAAACCGCAAGCTTTGGGCGCAGGCGACGGCGACAACACTGAACTTGGACGGAACGGTTTATGCAAAAGATCAACACGAACGATATTGAAGAGCTGTCTTGGTCATCACCGAAGCGGAAATTCGCCGGCGCGGGCAAGCAGATCTCTGAGGCATTGGGTCGTAAGCCGCAGTCGATGGATTTGAACCAACGGCATCCCTTCGATGTTGAGATCCTCCGAATACCGCCGGGAGCGAGTCCTTATCCGTACCACTCCCACAGCGCGCAATGGGAGTTTTACCACGTAGTCTCAGGCACGGGTATTGCCCGGCACGAGGCCGGAACGACCTCGATCGAACCAGGCGACGCGTTCATCTTTAGGCCGGGTCAAGCCCATCAGTTGTCAAATGACGGCGCAGGCGATCTTGTGCTCTACGTCGTCGCCGACAACCCGATCGGCGAGTCACACTACTATCCCGACAGTGAGAAATGGGCGATCGGCTCGCCCGAGCGCAGACTGATCCGCTCCCCAGCATTGAACTACTACGACGATGAAGAGTAAATCGCTCGAGAATCACTTCACCAACTCTCGAAACCGAGACTCGCTCATTGCGATCCTCATCGTCAAGGAAAAGAGAACTTCTTCACGCACTTCACCGTCTGATCATGCGAGGTAAAGCGAATGTGCAGGAATATTAAAACCTTATTTAACTTTGAGCCGCCCGTCAGTTCCGAAGAGACTCGAGCTGCTTCGCTACAGTTTGTCAGAAAAATCAGCGGCTTCAACAAACCATCGAAGGCAAACGAAGCCTTGTTCCTAGCTGCGGTCGATGAAATAAGCCAGATCTCGACCTCTCTTCTCCGTTCGCTCGAAACAAACGTACCCCCGAAGAATCGACAAGAAGAGGCTGCGAAAGCGAAAGCACGCAGCGCAGCGAGATTCGGTGCTTGAGGGCGTCTTGGACCTTCGCACTGGGCACTGGAGCACGCAAAACAACATCCAAGACGCGAGTCGCCATAGCTAAGGTAGTGCAGCCGAACACGGTCGCTGTCGATGGTTCCTTTCCTCGAGATGTAGCGGCATCTCTCGATGCGAAGCCCCGGCAGCCTGAATTGGCCTGCCAGCCCGATCAGCCGGTCGACGCCTGAGGATCGGCGGGCGTTCCCGCCGGAGCTGGCGCAGTCGAACCGGCGGGCACCGGCGTGGTTGCCGACATTTGATGGCTTGGAGCCCAGCTGCGGTACTCGGCGCGTTGTTGGATCAGCTTGGCGACGAGGCCCGTCCAGCCGGTCTGATGGCTCGCGCCGAGCCCGGCGCCGTTGTCGCCGTGAAAATATTCGTGGAAGAGCACGCAGTCCCGCCAGTGGGGATCATGCTGAAGTTCTTCGATGCCACCCGCGACCGGCCGGCGACCATCGGGACCTCTGGTGAATAAACCGATCAGCCGATCGGAAAGTTCACCGGCGACCTCCCAAAGCGTGAGCTGACGGCCCGAGCCTAGCGGGAACTCGACTGTAAACGAATCGCCGTAATAGAAATGGTACTTCTGCAGTGACTCGATCACCAGAAAATTGAGCGGAAACCAGATCGGACCCCGCCAGTTCGAATTTCCGCCAAACAGCCCTGTCGTCGACTCGGCGGGTTCGTAATCGACTCGGTACTCGTGGTCGTCGAGTTGTAACACGAACGGTGCATCGGCATGAGCCCGCGAGAGCGAGCGCAGTCCATGGTCGCTCAGGAATCGGGTTTCGTCGAAAAGGATGTTCAGGATGCGTTCGAGCTGACTGCGACCGACGATTGCCAGCAATCGGCGCTCGCCGACGCCGACGGTCTCCATACAAGCGACGTTGGCCTTGAGGTCCGGCCGGTGTTCGATGAACCAGTTCAACCGTTTCGCGAAGCCGGGGAGCCGCTGCAGCATACGCGGCTCCAAGATCTCGTGCGCAAATAGTGGGATTAAGCCGACCATCGAGTGGACGCGCAGCGGAATTCGCCGGCCGTCGCCCAGCTGGAGCACATCGTAATAGAACGCGTCCTCTTCGTTCCACAGACCCACCGCGTTCGCAGTGCGGTCGTTCATCGCGGCCGCGATATACAAAAAGTGCTCGAAGAACTTCGAGGCGATATCCTCGTAAACGTTGTTGCGCTGCGCCAGTTCGAGCGCGATCGTCAGCATGGACAGAGAATAGGCTGCCATCCAGCTCGTGCCATCCGCCTGATCGATGCGTCCGCCGTTCGGCAGCGGCGCACTGCGATCGAACACACCGATGTTGTCGAGCCCGAGAAAGCCGCCTTGGAACACACTGTTACCGGCCGCATCTTTTCGATTGACCCACCAGGTGAAGTTCAGCAGCAACTTCTGAAAAACGCGCTCAAGGAACTGATAGTCTGCTCGGCCCGTCGTCCGGTGTTCGATCTGAAAGACGCGCATCGCGGCCCAGGCATGGACGGGCGGATTCACGTCGTCGAACGCCCATTCGTAGGCCGGCAGCTGGCCGTTCGGATGCATATACCATTCGCGCGTCAGCAGCACCAACTGGTGTTTGGCGAATTCCGGATCGATCAGTGCCAGTGCGACGACGTGGAACCCGAGATCCCAGGCGGCAAACCACGGGTACTCCCAGGTGTCGGGCATCGAAATGATATCGGCGGCATAGAGGTGCTCCCACGACCGGTTGCGGCCTGAAAATCGCTGCGCAGGTGGGGGCGGCATCGCGGGATCGCCGTCGAGCCACTCGCGAACCACATATTGGTAGTATTGCTTGCTCCACAACAGTCCGGCAAACGCTTGACGCTGCACGTTGCGCTGGTCTGCATCAACGCCGAGCGGTGTCAAGTCAGCGTAGAATCGATCGGCCTCTTCGCGCCGCGCCGCAAACACCGTATCAAAGGACACGTCAAACGGCTCGCCGCCGGCGATCACGTCGGCCAACCGCAGGCGAACCGTGCGGGTTTCGCCGCTTGCCAGCGATAGAATGTAACGGGCCGCAGCCTTCGTCCCGACCTGCGCCGGATTGACCGTGTCAAGCTGACCGCCGATCACGTATGAATGGAACGCGTCCTTAACATATGGTTGCGGATTGCGCGTTCCAAACAATCGCTCAAAGTTGGTCTCGTTTTCGGTAAAGAGCATCGAATCCGGGCGTTCGCAGTAGAAGCGCCGCTCGCCCATGACCTCATCGTGCGCCGCGATAACCCCGACGGCCGCATCAGCCGTCACGGCGCGTAGCTCCGGTCGGGCTGCGGATGCCGTCCACGACCACGTGTTGCGGTACCAGAGCGTCGGCAGCACATGCAGCGGTGCCGGGTCCGGGCCGCGGTTGGTGGCGGTGATCGCAATCAGGATATCGTCTTGCGTGGCCTTGGCGTACTCGATCGTCACATCGAAGTAGCGATCGCCTGCGAACACGCCGGTATCGAGCAGCTCGTATTCAGGATCGAACTTCGTGCGCCGGCGATTCTCGGCGACAAGCTTCGCGTACGGAAATGCTGTTTGCGGATATTTGTAGAGCATCCGCATGTACGCGTGCGACGGCAGGTTGTCGAGGTAGAAATAGTACTCCTTGACGTCCTCGCCGTGGTTGCCTTCGTTTCCGGTTAGCCCGAAGAGCCGTTCTTTGAGGATCGGATCCGCGCCGTTCCACAGCGCTAGCCCAAAACACAACCGTTGCTGGATGTCGCTGATGCCGCCGAGGCCGTCTTCGCCCCACCGGTACGCCCGCGACCGGGCGTGGTCGTGCGGCAGATACTCCCAGGCCGTTCCGCCGGGGCTGTAATCTTCGCGGACGGTTCCCCACTGCCGGTCGCTCAAATACGGCCCCCATCGGCGCCAGCCGGCATCGTGGCCAAAGTCGCCGATTCGCAGTTCCTCGGCGTTCGGCGGACGCTTGGGACGGTGGTTGCTGCCATCGGCGCTCATGCTACATAGTAAAACCGATCCAGCCCGGCGATGGAAGGGAGCTACCTGACCGCCTGGACCGACTCGAACCGGATCACGCGACCCGCGGGAGGAAGGACGCCCGGTCAAACCTCGAAACGTCCCCTGGCGTCTTCATCTTATGGAGGAACCCATATGCGCGTCCGCTCCGCGTTCGCTCTCGGCCTGGTTCTCGTGCTCGCACCGCTCGGCAAGGTCCCGGAGCCGGTCAGCGCGGCCGACAACTCGACCGTCGTGATTTCGCAAGGCGTGGATCCGGTCACCATGGATCCGCTGAAACGGACGATCACCCCAACGACCAATGCGCAACTTCAGATGTTCGACACGCTGGTCAGGCACGATCGCGACGGTAAGGTGATTCCGTGGCTGGCGACTTCGTGGAAGCGTGTGGCGCCGACCGTCTGGGAGTTCAAGCTTCGCAAAGACGTGAATTTCTGGAACGGCGATCCATTCACTAGCGCCGACGTGAAATTCAGCGTCGAGAAAATCAAAGACCCAGCCGAGCAATCGGAGCAAGGTCCGCGCGTGAACACGATCGAGCGCGTCGAGACGCCGGATCCGTATACCGCGCGCTACGTCACGGTCAAGCCGACGGCCATCATCCCGGGCTTTCCATGGCTAACGATGATGGTCGATGGGAAGTATTGGAAGGAACACGGCGACGCTTACGAAGCCGAACATCCGATGGGAACCGGCGCGTATATGTTTAAGTCATGGCGCAAAGACGAGCAACTGGAACTCGATGCCAATCCGAACTTTTGGAACGGTAAACCGTCGATCGAGCACGTGATCTTCAAACCGATTCCTGAAGCAGCCGCGCGGGTCGCGGCGCTGCGTACCGGCGGCACCGACTTGATTACCAACGTTCCGGTCCAGTACTCGATCCAAATTCAGGGCGGGCGGGGTACGAAGCTCGAAAGCGCTCGCAGCGTACGGGTACTGTTCGTCGCGTTCAACACGACCAAACCCGGTCCGCAGCAAAATAAGCTCGTTCGGCAGGCGTTCAACTACGCCATCGACGTGCCGGCGATCATCAAGAACGTGCTCGGCGGCCGCGGCTTCGAAGTCGCGACTCCGCTGCCGCCCGGCTTCGTCGGCTACAACCCGAAGATTCCGCCGTACAAGCACGATCTCGCTAAAGCGAAGGAACTGCTGGCGAAGGCCGGTTATCCCGACGGCAAGGGCCTGGAAATGGTGCTGAATGCGCCGACCGGCCGCTACAACAAGGATAAGGAAGTCGCCGAGGCGATCGCCGGTCAACTCAATGCGACCGGCGCCAAGGTCACGACCAAGATCCAGGAGTGGACGACGTACGTCAATCAGACCAGCACTCGAGCGTTGACGCCGATGTACGAACTCGGCTGGGGCAATGACAGTTTCGACGCCGACAATACGCTGACAAGCCTACTCACCAGCGACGCTCGGCTCGCGACCTGGGGGACGCCCGAAAGCGATAAATTGATCGTCGATGCACGTTTCGAACTCGATCCTACCAAACGGCAGGCGCTCTATACCAAGGCGCTCGAAATCATTCGCACCGAAGCCCCGTGGTTGTTCTTGTTCCAATATGAGGACCTGTACGCTACGTCGAAACGCCTCCAGTGGCAGGCGCGCGGCGACGAGTTGATCCTGGTCGACGCGATGAAGCTCACCGGCTAGGTAAGCCCGTCCGATGAAGCTCCGGACTGCTTCGCTTTCGCGGGGCTTGTTTTCCTGAGATGATCGCCTTCTTCGTGCGCCGCGTGGCGGGGACAGTTTATGTAATTGTCGGGGTCGCGGTGGTCGTCTTCGTGATCTTACATTTGACCGGTGATCCGGCAGCGATCATGATGCCGCTTGAGGCCACCAAAGCTGAGATCGCGCAATTTCGGCACCTCCACGGGTTCGACCGCCCGTTGTACGTGCAATTTGGCGCCTTCGCGTGGGCGGCACTCCACGGCGACTTCGGCGATTCGCTGCGGCATGGCGAACCGGCGCTGGCACTTGCCTTACAACGGCTGCCGGCGACGCTCGAGTTGGCGTTTTCCGCGATGGCGATCGCGATCGTGGTTGCCGTTCCGGCGGGTATCATTGCGGCCGTCTGGCGCAACTCGGCGGCCGACTACGTCGCACGTGTGATCTCACTAATCGGTCAGAGTGCGCCGGTATATTGGCTGGGCCTTATGTTCCTGCTCGTCTTCGGCGTACAGCTGGGCTGGCTGCCGGTCAGCGGCCGCGGGGGGCTCGAGCATCTGATCCTGCCGGCGATGACGCTGGGTTTGTTCAGCATGGCCAAGCTCATGCGGCTGACGCGGGCGGCGATGCTCGATATCCTCCAGAGCGATTTTTTGCGTACCGCGGCGGCGAAGGGAGTGATGCCGCTGCGATTGATCGTGCATCACGCGCTGCGCAATGCCTGGCTGCCGATCATCACGACGATTGGAATCGAAATGGGGACACTCTTATCGGGAGCGGTGATCACCGAGACGGTTTTCGCGTGGCCCGGGATCGGCCGATTGGCCGTGCAGGCGATTTACGACCGCGACTATCCGGTGGTCGAAGTGATCGTGTTGCTGGCGGCGGTGCTATTTGTCGTCATCAACCTGATCGTCGACCTCGCTTACGCCGCGCTCGATCCGCGGATCCGCTACAACTGATGGCGGCCACGTCGCTTGCCGCCGGCACGGGCGCGCTCATCGACCTCGACGAAGCGCCGCGGCGGCGGCCGTTTATTTCCCAGTTGCTCGCCAGCCCGGCGAGCACGTTCGGTGCGATCATCGTTGTGCTGGTCGGAACGTGCGCGATGCTCGCGCCGCTGATCGCGCCGCACGATCCGAACCTGCAGAACCTGACGCTCGTTCAAAAGTCCCCGGCGTGGACGGTGGGTGCCGAGCACGGTTACCTGCTCGGGACCGACTACCTCGGGCGCGATATTCTGTCGCGCATCATTTGGGGTTCGCGGGTCGCCTCGATCGTCGGGCTGTCGGTCGTCGTCATTGGTGGCATCATTGGCGTCTCTGCCGGCATGGTCGCCGGCTACTTCGGTGGCTGGATCGACGACGTGATCGCGCGGATCGCCGACGTTCAACTAGCGTTTCCGTTCGTCTTGCTCGCAATCGCGATCGTCGGCGTCATTGGGCCTAGTCTGTTCACGATCATCCTGACGCTCGGGGTGACGAGCTGGGTGCAGTACGTGCGGGTCGTACGGGCGGAAACGCTGTCTTTGCGCGATCGAGAGTTCGTGCAAGCCGCGATCGCCGGCGGCTCCTCGCGGCTGCGGATTCTCGGGCGCCACGTCCTCCCCAACATCGCCTCCCCGATCACGGTGCTGGCGACCTTCGAAGTGGCCCGCACGGTCATCTTAGAAAGCGCCCTGTCGTTCTTGGGCCTAGGCGTTCAACCGACGATCCCGTCGTGGGGCACGATGCTGGCCGACGGCCGCCAATATCTCGATACGGCCTGGTGGAACGGCCTATTTCCAGGCCTTGCAATCATGTTTACGGTTCTGGGCGTCAACATGTTCGGCGACGGTCTACGCGACGTCCTCGATCCAAAATCGGTGTAAATGGCGGGTGGTCGACGGCACTTGTGACGCCGGCGCACTGCAGAGCGCGAGCGCAACCTAACCGCGAACCCATGGCCGCGATTCTTTGTAGCGCCGGCTCTCGAGCACTGGTTCGCAAACGTTAATCGTCAGGCGGCATTCACAAACAAACGTGAGCGAAAGCTCGTTCGAAGGGTCGACCGCGGTTGAAGGTCAATCCAATCACTAGCGCGTGACCCGCGTGACTGGGAGGTCATCATCGCCGTCCATCCACATCCCACGCGCGGCGTCGTTCGGTCGGCACGGGGCATGATCGCTTCGCCCCACTGGGCGGCGTCGCTCGCCGGTCTTGACATGCTGCGGCGCGGGGGAAATGCGGTCGACGCCGCGATCGCCGCCAATGCGGTCCTGACCGTCGTTTATCCCGCGAGCTGCGGCATCGGCGGCGATGCGTTTTGGCTCGTGTACGAACCGAAAACAAGAACTGTCGTCGGCTACAACGGCAGCGGTCGCGCGGCGGCGGCCATCGACGCGGCCCAGATGCGTGGTCGGGGGCTGCGCGCGATGCCGACGCGTGGCGCGTTTGCCGTCACGGTACCGGGTGCGGTTCATTCTTGGGAAGACGTTGCCGCTGCGCACGGACGCTTTGGCCTCGACGCATCGCTCGAAGCGGCTGAACGCTATGCGCGCGATGGATTCGTGCTGGGCGATGTCGTGGCAAACTATTTCGTCATTAACGATGCGGTGTTGCGCGCTGACCCAGGCTGCTGCGAACTGTTCTGGAAAAACGGCTGGCCGCGCGCGGGCGATCTCGTCAGAAACCTTGCGCTGGCGGAGGTCTTGGCGCGCATCCGACGCCGGGGTGCGGCGGCATTTTACACCGGGCGCGTCGCCGAAGCGATCGCAAAGACGCTCAACCGGCATGGAAATCCGATGACGCCGGCCGACCTGAGCGCGCATCGCACCGAACACACTACGCCGGTCAAGGTGGCCTGGAAAGGCGCGGAGGTTTTCGCGCATCCGCCGAATTCGCAAGCGGCGGTCGCGCCGATCGTGATGGGAATCCTCGCCAAAGACGGTGCGGCCAGCGATCTGGATTGGACGCACCTCGCGATCGAAGCGATGAAGCTGGCGTTTGACGAGCGCGACCGACGGTTTGCTGAACCAACCGCCATGAAGGAGTCGATCGACGATTTGCTCGAGCCGGCGACGCACGCGCGTATGCGGGCGTCGATCGATCCGAACTACGCTCGCACCCGGACGTCGCCGGTCGATCGCGGCGGGACAATTGCCGTGGTCGCCGTCGACGAAGATGGACGCGCGGTCTCGCTGATCGAGAGCCTGTACATGAATTTCGGTTCGGGCCTCATCGCCGATGGCACCGGCATCTTCTTACAAAACCGCGGCGCCTATTTTTCGCTCGAGCCCGGTCATCCCAACGAGCTTGGCGGTGGAAAACGCCCGCTTCACACGCTCGCACCGGGGATGCTGTTGCGAAATGGCAAGCCCGAGTTCGTGTATGGCACGATGGGGGGCGACGGTCAACCACAGACTCATGTCCAGCTGATCCACGACGTCTACGAGCGCGGCATGTCGGTGCAGCAAGCAATCGATGCGCCGCGGTTCGTCTACGGACGCGACAGCGAACGGGCGCTGTCGGATTCCACGCTGGTCGAATCTCGATTTCCCGGCGACATCATCGCCGGGCTGCGCGTACGCGGGCACTCGATCGATATTCTCGAGCCGTTTTCCAACTCGCTGGGTCACGCGCATGCCATCGCGATCGATTCCGCGCGCGGAACGCTAGCCGGCGGTTCGGACCCGCGCGCCGACGGGGTCGCACTCGGACTGTAGCCTAGTCTTCGCTGGCCGGTTTGGGCAGCGCTCGACCTTCCTCAATATCTCGCACTTTGATGACGGGGTACCAAACCACGGCATCAGCACTACTCTCCCAAGCGTCGACGATCATGTCCCGCAGTTCGGCGGCGCCGGTAGCGAGTCGGCCGGTCACGAACGCGCGGCCCCGCGGGTCGGTGCCATCGAAACCGCTTTTCGCCTCCAGTTCATAGAGCGGCACTACCGTTTGCAACGAAGCTGCAAGATAGGCTGCCGTCCGCTGCTCAATCGTGCAGTTACAATTTCGGTATGACCCCACGGCGCTAGCGACCGAACTCCGGTCGACAAACTTGCGCACGAATTCACCTTCAAATCGGGCATGCAAGGTCTGCGACGTTGAATAGCTCATTGGGTTCGGGTAGTCGCCCCACCCATTGAAATGGACCGACACATGCAACGGCTGGCTTGCGTCGGCGACATAATGGCTCCAGACGCCGATGTCGTGGATGGTTAGCAGTTCCCGCATTCGGCGATCCTTTTCGAACCAAGCACGATCCGCCGGGCTCTCGGCGCGCCGCGCCCCAACCGTATCCATCCGCCAATTTGCAAAATCTTTCCGTACCTGTTGCCACCCTTCGATGATCGAGTACGGTAAGTATCCCAGCCGGTACTGGTTTGCGTTCCTTTGGCGCAATGCCGTGTCGTACATCTCACGGGTGGCCGGGAGGGCGCTGAGGGACACGGTTCCCCCGATGGTCCCATCATCTGCTATGTCAACATAGTGGCCCGGGCCGAATTCGGCGTCGTGCTCCTGACCGGCGCTCTTGGAACGATCTGCTTCAGGACCGAGTTCGGTGACGATCCGGATTGCGTCACGTGAGCGCACAAAGGCCGGTATTGAGTCCGGCAGTTTCTCAACCGCGATTCCGCTTATCCAGCGATGTCCGTACGATGTCCAGGCGGGCGTTGTACCGGTGCTCCCCAGAAACAGCAGCATGGACAGGGCTGCTCGCCATAACGATTTCTTCATTCTTCCCGTTCCTGACCAATTCACGCCTACTCCTTTCATCAGTTGCGTTCGATCGCCGGCGCCCGGCCGCTGCGGTCGAAGAGACCGTATGGCGGCGGTGTGGCGGCGCCCCCGCGTACGGCATGCCACACGATGTCGTTGAGCGTTGCATCGGGAACCCGATCCTCATGAGAAAAATCAAGCTTCGCGCTGTCTTGCGCTCGATAGGCAGTCGCTCCGTTTTTTTCGTTAAGGTCGACTTTGGGCGCGACAGCGTCGTACGGCCGGAGGTCGGCTTTCGGCGTAAAGGCCTCGTACAGTGGGCGTGCTGATGCATCGTAGGCTGAGAGCGGGGGCAACCCGAGGATGATTTCGACCGTTCGCATGACACCAGCGGTCGAATAGCGAGCATGCTGCACCCCGCCGGCGGCGTACGGGCTGATGAGATAAAAGGTCATCCGTTGCCGGTCGATGTGGTCAGGACCGTTCTGCGCATCGTCCTCGACGACAAAAATTGCACTGTCTTTCCAATAGGTGGAGTGCGAAATTACCTCCACCAATTTGCCGAGCGCCGCGTCATTTTGCGCAACCATCGCCCCGGGCGTCAGGCTCCCGGGTCGAGTACCGGCGGTATGATCGTTCGGTAAGCGGATGATTTCGAGCGCCGGTAGATTACCGGCCTTCTCAAAATCTCGAAACTCACGGGCCCATTCAGTCTCGCGCACTAGATCGGAAATGGCTAAATTATAGCCGGGGTACTTGGGATCGGTATGCTCGGCTAGGTCGGGCATGTGCGATGTTACATCGCCGCCGGCCTGAGCCGGTTCAGTGGTGAACTCGCCATAGTTGCGATACGTGATGCCGGCACGCGCTGCACTGTTCCAGAGAAACGAACTGTGGGGAACTGACGCATCGGCACCATCTTCGAAATCGTAGAGTCTACGACGGTTTCCGTACAGCGCCGGCCACATCTTCTCCAAGTAATCGTTGGCAAAAGCGCCCATCGACCAGTTGTGACCGTCGGGACTCACGTGCCCGTTGGCGAATGTGCGATCGAAGATTCCGAACCGTCGTGCAAGGGCATGTTCGTTGGGCGTGACCTCCGGACCGAACAGCGTGAGCTTGGCGTCGCCATCGGCTCCAATGAGATCGCCCAGCACCTGATCGTACGTGCGATTTTCCTTCACGACGTAGATGACGTGCTTGATCGGACCGCCGGCACGGACGAGAGCATGGCCGGGAGCATCGCTCACCGGTCCCCGCCGGCGAATCGCATCGCTGTCGATTGAAGCCTGGAGATACGGACCGCCATTTTTCCGCACGATTGCAAGGCCCGCTTGCAGTTCACGATCGTTACCCAACGTAACCTTACGGATCGAACCATGTATGCTCGTTGAGACCAGCCCGGGCGAGACGCGCTCGTACGGCCTGAATTGCTGGTTCGCGCTACTCTCCTCACCCTTGCCGTTGGCGACGAACAGAAACTTTCCAACGCGATCGAACGCGATCGCAGTCGGATACCATCCGACCGGGATCGCGCCGAGCGGTCCGGGCCGTTGCGCAAGCGCCGACGCCGTGCGGGCGTCAAGCGCCGGTAAGACGACGATCGCGTTCGCTGCCGAACAAGCGACGAACAGCCGGCGCCCATCGGGTGCGAGCGTCAACGCCGCCGGGGTTGCGCCGAAAAGCTTCCCATCGTAGAGTCCGACGTTGAGGTCGTACACGCGACTCGCCAGCGCGACATCGACAATTCCAATCGCATCATCGTCGGTCTCGGCGACATAGAGCGTCGCCCCATCAGGCGAGAGGAGCAGCGCCTCCGGATGCTTGCCTACAGCGATCGACGTCCGGACGGTCCGGGTTCGGGTATCAATCACATCCAGTTTGGCTTCACCCCAGTCAGCGACGAACAGCGATGAGCCGTCGAGCGACCAGGCGATTCCGGCCGGATGCCGGCCTACTTTGACGGTCGCACTCACTGCTCCCGATTCTTCATCAATGAATGCGACAACGTCGGCACTCTCACCGCTGACCGCAAGCGTCTTACCATCGGGGGCGCGCGCGATCGCTGCCGCCCAAAACCCGGGCGGCAGGGCGATCGTCCGATCGATGCTACCGGTTGCAGCGTCAGCATGGACGAGCGTGTCGGTGCTGGCCCCGCTGGCCCAGAATCCACTGCCGTGCGCATCGGGCAACGGAGCGCCGTACGCAGCTTTCACAACGATATCGCGTTCAAATGCCAGCGTCCGCGCGTCGAGCACCCGGATTCCAGGGATGCCGGCGCCACCTTCAGTCACCACGAGGTGCGCTCCGTCTGCCGTCAGCGTCGCGCTCTGCGGTAACGTTTGCGTCTCTGCAATCGGGCCCGTCGGCGCAATGAGCGACCACTCGGTCGGCAAACGTTTGGTGGCGCCCCCCGCCATACTACCGGCGGCAGCGGTGACGAGCAGCACCGCAATAAGCAGCGAGCGTTTCACGGTAGGTCCTGTTCCAATTGATGCACACCGGCTCCCCCAGCCGTCGCAAGTCTGCAGCCGATGCGATGGTGTCGCGATGCCGCGCGGCTAGAATTCGATCGGCGGGCCTGCGCTAGCGTTGGGGACTGGAACGATAGCCGCCGCTGCGGCCGGCGCAACGAACGGAGCCGGGGCCGCAGTCGGAAGTGACGGCGCGACGAATGGAAGCGCCGCTCCACCGCCGACCGAGTCGCTCGAGAATGGTTCGCTCGGAACCGCTAAGATGAACGCCGGGAGCCCGGCGGCTTCGCGCCACGCGAATGTCCGCTCAAAAGAGTCATATGCCAGCCGCGAAACAGCGCGGATGAACTTTCGGCCAGCGCTCAGGCTACGCAGGTTTGTGGTCATCACCGCAATCGCGTAAGGTTCGCCTTCAAGGTACACGATGCCAACATCGTTGAGCGTATCGTGCAACGAGCCGGTCTTGTGCGCAATGGCGAGTCCTTGTGGCAGCGGCTGCGGCAGCAAGGTGTTGTGCTGCTGGCCGCCCAGTATTGCCAGCATTTCGCGCGACGACCACTCGTCGATCAACCGATCGTGTGCCATCGCTTCGAGCAAGCGCAGCATGTCCCGCGGACTCGTGCGTAATGCCCACCGAATCTGGTTGCCGTTCGATCGAATGTAGTCACCCAGCTTCGTATTGTTGAGCCCCAGTTCGCGCATCGTCGCGTTGATCGTTCCGCGACCGACGAGCCGGATCAGCATGTTGGTCGCCGTATTGTCGCTGTCGGTAATCATCGCCAGCAGCAGCCGCGTGACGGTGACCGGCGTTCCGATGCGCGCGTAACACAAGCGGCCGGAACCGTCATCGCGGTCGGAGCGTCGCACGCGCACGACGTCGGTCAGCGAAACATTGCCCAACGACATCTGGCGAAAGACCTCGACCATCACGGGAATCTTGATCGTCGAGGCGGCCGGCATGTTGGCGCCGGCATTGACACCGGCGACGTAGCCCGTCGCGAGCTCTTCAAAGGCGATCCCGATGCGGCCGGGGGCGTGTGACGAGGCCGCCAACAGACGGTGCTCGAGCTCGGCGAGCGGACCTGGCAAAGGGCCCGCCCAAGCCGAACCCGGGGCTAGGCATATACCCAACAAGACCAAGGTCGATATTAGCCGACGGTGGTGCATATCTGTACTCCGACTATGAGCTTCTATCGGCGGCGAGCCCTGCTATCCACAGGCTGGCGCGGCAACTTGTGATGTCAGTTGCGTCGTTCGGGCCCGCATTCGAGCGCGTCGCCACCTTCAAGGAGGGCCGCTCGACCGGCACCCCCTGACGAGGGCCCCCCATGCTCCGCCAGCACTGCCTGGACCTCAAGCCCAGCAGTGCCCCGCTCGGAACCACGAACGCCCGAGCGGCAAATTTGCCGGGCCGCCGATGGTAACAGTCGTATCAATAAGGGACACCATCTGACTTGGGGGCTCGCGCGCGACCAGCGAATCCGGCCAAAGCCGCTAACGCCGCTAAATATGGAAGCGCCTGCATCAATTCGCTCGGCACGCCCGACCGCTGGAGGACGAATTGCAGCGCCGAGAAGGCTCCGAAGAAAAGGCATGCGCCCACGGCACCCAGTGGCGTCCAGCGGCCGAAGATCACCGCCGCTAAGGCGATGAAACCGCGGCCGGCGGTCATTCCGTCGGAATAGATGTCGAGTTCCCCAATCGAGAGGAAGACGCCGCCGAGCCCCGTGATCGCGCCACCCAGCACTACCGCCCACAGCCGAATGTTGCGTGGATCGAGTCCTGCAGAAGCAACCGCCCCCGGATTCTCGCCGCACGCCCGCACTCGTAGCCCCCACGGCGTGAACGACAAAGCGACATGGAGTAGCGCAGCGCAACCTAGGGCAATCGCCATGAGCGCCAGTTCGCCTTTTTTACCAAGCGCGTGCACTTCGGGCGATGCGCCGGGCTGGTTAAAAATCACCACCAGCGCAAATGCGGCGCCGCCGATCGCCAGCAAATTGATCCCAGTTCCCGCGACGATTTGATCGACGCCGAAGCGGGTCGCCGCAATGCCAAGCAATGCGCCGAGCAGCGCTCCCGCGACGATGCCCGCGAACAAACCGAGCAGCGGACTACCGGTCCAAAACGATACGACCACTGCCGCAAACGCGCCGATTGCCAGCATCCCCTCCAGCGCGATGTTCAGTACTCCGGCTCGCTCAGATAAGACACCGCCAAGGGCAGCATATACGAGCGGCGTCGCCTTCACGAACGACAGCATCAAGAAACCGACCGCGATCTCGACTCCGTTCATGATTGGACGCCCCTGGCACGCGTGACGAAAAACCGGCGAGCTGAGAGTGCGACGATCGCGAGACCTTCCACGAATGAGACAACATCTTTTGGAACGTGAGCGAACGCTTGCATCGTGAGCGCGCCGCTTTGCAGGATACCGAACGCAAACGACGCGATGACGATCCGCAAAGGATCAAGCGCGCCCACCAGCGCAACCGCGATCGCAATAAAACCGTAGCCGGGACTGAGGCTGACGTTGAACCGGTGTAAAACGCCGGTCACAATCGTTGCGCCTCCCAGGCCCGCAATCGCCCCTGACAGCGTCATCGCCAGCAACCCCATGCGCGCCAGATCGACGCCCGCGCGGCGCGCCGCCTCGGGTGCGTCGCCGGTGGCGCGCAGCTCGTAGCCGAAGACGGTGCGCGCGAAGACGAACTGCAGTCCGGCGGCAAGCACGATGGCCAGCACGAGCGCTACCGTCAGTCGGGAATCCGGCAAGATCACGGGCAACCAGGATGACTCCGGCAACAGGGCTGTTTCGTTGCCGACCGTTCCGGGCGCGCGCAGCGGACCAACGATGAGGTAATTCGCCATCAGCGCCGCGATGATATTCAGCATCAAGGTTGCGATGACTTCGTTTCCACCAAAACGGGCGCGAATGATTCCGGCGATTAGGCCCCAGAGCGCGCCACCGGCGCAGCCGCAAGCTAGCAACAGCGGAATCGCGACGAAGCCCGGGGCGTCAAGCGATCCACCCACGACGCCCGCGACCAACCCGCCGACAATCAACTGTCCTTCGGCGCCGATGTTGAACAGGCCGGCGCGAAATGCCAACGCCACGGCCAGCGACGGAAACAAGAGTGCAGTCGTCTGAACGAGCGTCTCGGCGAGTTGCGACGGACCGCCAAGTGCACCGCGCAAGAGTGCCCCAAAGCCCGCGAGCGGATCCGCGCCCGCGACCAGCATCGCCAGTGCCGCAATCATCACGAGCGCGCCGCCGCCGATCAGCAGGTCGCGCGACTGGCTGTAGGCACGTAGCGCCCAGCTCACGCAGCGCCCGCCATCAATGCTCCGATGCGGCTTCGATCGAAGGCCGCTCGCAAAAATTCGCCGCGGATAGCTCCGCGATACATCACCACGACCCGATCGGCGAGCGCGAAGAGTTCGTCTAACTCGAACGAGATCAAGAGCACCGCCACGCCCGCGTTGCGCGCTTCGATGAGCTGCGATTGAACCAAGGCCGCCGCCCCGACGTCGATGCCGCGCGTGGGCTGGTACGCGACGACCAGCCGTGGTTTAGCAGCGAGCGCTCGGCCCACAACGACCTTCTGCTGGTTCCCGCCAGACAGTGCGGCAACTGGCGTCCGAATTGATGATGTGCGCACATCGAAGCGGTCGACGATCGTTTGCGCCGCGCGATCGCGCGATCCGCGATTGATGATCCCGGCCTTACCGAACGGTGCCCGCGAGTGATCCCCGAGCACAACGTTGTCGGCGATCGACCAAGGTAGCACGAGTGCTTCGCGCTGCCGGTCTTGCGCAATCGTGCGCACGCCGGCCCCTAAGCGCTGCGCGGGGCCAAGCCCGTCGATCGATCGATCCCCAAGCTGGATCGATCCGCGGTAGGGCAGAACACCTGCGATCGCATCCGCCAGCGACGTCTGCCCATTCCCCTCAACGCCGGCGATGCCGACGATCTCACCCGACCCTACGCTCAGCGAGACCCGGCGCAATGCCTGAGCTCCCCAGCCGGCCTCGATATCCTGGGCCGCGAAACACGGGGTCGGGGCCACGGAAACGCGCGGTGCAAGTGCCGGGAGTTCGCCGCCAACCATCGCGCGGGCAATTTGATCGACCGACGTGTCGCCAGTTGCATACCGCGCGACGACCTTGCCAGCCCGCATGACCGTCACGCGATGCGTGTGTGCGATCACTTCTTGCAGTTTGTGGGTGATGATCAAGATGGCGGTGCCGCGCGCCGCCAGCGCTCGGATGGTCCCAAATAGCCCCTCGATCTCAACCGGCGCGAGCACCGCCGTCGGCTCGTCCAAGATGAGAACGGTTGGATCGCGAGCCAGCGCGCGCAGAAGCTCCACCCGCTGCGCGATGCCAACCGGCAAGGTTTCGACAACCGAGTCCGGTTCGACCTCGAGCCCATTCTGCTGCGATAACGCGCGCACGCGCTCGCGCGCGGTCGCCTCGTCGATGCGCAGCCCGCAGCGCGGTTCGATGCCAAGCACGACGTTTTCCCAGACACGTAAACGGTCGACAAGTTCGAAGTGCTGATGCACAAGTCCAACGCTGCCATGCGCTTGAATCGTGCCGGCGGTTGGCGGCAAGTTGCCGGCGGCAATCGATGCCAGCGTCGTCTTTCCGGCGCCATTCTCACCGACGAGCGCGTGTATTTCGCCCGGCCACAACTCGAGATCGACGCCGTCAACCGCCCGCACACCGCCAGGATACGTCTTAGCGATCCCCAGCAGCCCCAGCACCGGCGAGTTCGACACGCCGACCAACATTCTGCGCAGCGGACTACGTTTTCCCCTTTTGAGGTTCGATGCATGAAACGCACTCTGGACTTCGAAGATATCGCCCATGCTATCTGCACCGAGCGACGTGCTTCACGACGATAATCGACTGAAGCTCGAGATCCCGGCGCGCCCGGATTGGGTCGTCGTGGCGCGTCTTGCCGTCGCCGCCGGCGTGAACCGCTTGGCCCTTTCGAGCGAGCAGCTAGACGACGTTAAACTGTTGACCGCCGAAGCTTGCGCGTTGTGCGTTCATCAAGCGCGGCCCGGCGAAACGCTGACGATTGTCTGCGAGCTCGGGACGGATCGGATCGTTCTATCCGTTCGCATTGAGCGAACGCTCGAAAAGCGCGACGATCAGCCGCAGTCGGAGCCCGACACTGACGCTCTGGAGACCTCTGAGTTCATCATCCGGTCGATCGTGGACGAGGCTGACATCAGCTACGATCCGATCTCGGGACCGTCCTGTAAGATAACGAAGTTCCTGGTTGGATAGCGCCGTACATTCCGACCTGTTGAGCCGGTTCGTGAAAGCCCGCGACGACCGCAGCGCGGGCGCCCCGAGGACCGACTACGAACGGCTGCGCGAGGAGCTCGTCGTGGCCCATCAAGGCCTCGTTCAGCGACTGGCTTTTTCGTTCGTTTCAAGTCGCGAGCCGTTTGACGACCTTACGCAAGTCGGAATGCTCGGCTTACTGAAGGCACTCGATCGGTTCGACCCCGAACACGGAGCTGCGTTTAGAGCTTACGCATCGCCGGTTATTTTGGGGGAGATTCGCCATTATCTCCGCGACAAGAGCCGTTCACTGCGCGTGCCACGCTCTTTGGGCGAGCTGCATGCCAAAGTCTTGCGTACGACCGAACAATTAACACACGAACTCGGTCGCAGCCCGATGATCGATGAAATCGCCGAACGATTGGACGTTTCAGGTGAAGAGGTCTTGGAAGCCCAAGAATTGGGAAAGTCGCAAGGGGTGGTTTCGCTGGACGAAAGCACCGGCGAAGGCGGCTCGGGCAGCATAACCGTCGCGGATGCTGTGCTCGGGCGGATCGAAGCAGGGTTCGAACGCGCCGACGACCGCGCCATGTTGGAAGCAGCGTTGGACGAGCTACCCGGCCGCGAGCGGATCATCATCTATCTCCGCTTCTTTCGCGGCATGACGCAGATGGAGGTTGCTGAGCGCATCGGGCTCTCGCAAATGCAAATCTCACGCCTTCAGCGAGCAGCGCTGGAGCGCTTACACCAGAAACTCGCCTCGGGACTCCCTTAACCGGCGCGCTGCCGGCGGCTGCCGATTTTTCGCTTGACGGGCAGGATGACGCGAATGGCATTGCCTTTTCCGGTGTTTTCAACCTCGAACTTGCGGGCCAATTTGGCAACCAGCATCAGACCCCAGCCCGATTGTTGTAAGATGTGGCCGCCAGCCGGCGGACCAGGAATTCGGAACGCACAGCCCCGATCGACCAGGTGCAACACGGCATTTCCATCGTCCCAGCTGATTTCGCTGCGGATGATTCCATCGCCGTGACGAAAAGCATTGCTGATGAGTTCGGCAACGATCACTTCCGCGGCCTGAAAATCGGATTGAGTTGCGCCGCCTATCCGCAGTTCCGCCATCAGCCGATGCCTGATTTCCCGCGCCCCGGCGGGACGGCTTGCCTTCGACATACTAGCCCCTACCGAGCTCGCACCCACAACAACACCTTGCCCAGATCGGCTTGGTTTCTATCCAGGCGGGCGCCCCGGCGAACTGCCGCTGAGCGCCAGCGTCGGCGCCAACCGTAACGCCTCTTCCATAGACCAGGCCATTGGGTAGACCTTGTCGACGCCGACAATCTCAAGCACCCGCTTCGCTGAGCTATCAGGCCGCAGTACCAAGATCGCATTCCACGAACGCGCCGGCAACTTCCAATAGCGCATCAGGACATGAACTGCGGAACTATCGAAGAACGAGCATTCTTCGAACGAGATGATGACTGCCGCGGCGTCACCGACGTGCAATTGGCGGAGCGCTGCATCGAACGCTTGTTCGTCAGCAAAATCAAGCTCACCCAGGATTTTAAGAACCGGATAGCCATTCTCTTGCGAGACCTGGAAGTGCTCCGACATGAAGTTGCGCTTTACTCCTGCCGTACCGGCCCACCTCCCCTTACCCGGCGTAGCATCCGGTCGGCGCTGTTGTGATTTGTAATTGGCACAACGCGAACAATGCGAAGCTGCTCCCGTTTAGGTGATGTTGCGACGCGTCCGCCGCTTCGGGGCCGGCTCGGTTTTTGAAGGCGGTACCTTTGCGCCCGACTGGCGCGCTTCGGAGAGGCCGATCGCAACTGCCTGTTTGCGGCTGCGCACCTTCGGCCCAGATTTTCCAGAGCGCAAGGTGCCTTCTTTGAATTCGTGCATCACGCGTTCAACTTTTTCGCCGGCCTTTTTCCCATACTCATGGCTGCCGGCTTTCTTGCGGGCAGGGCCGGCAGTCTTGTTAGCTGGCATAGCACCGTCTGTTTATCATCACCGGTTGCGTCTCATTTTGCATACCCCCCGCGCTTGGGGCCCAAACCTTCAGGCTGCACGGTGATACGACGCTGGTTCCGGATGCTCGGACCTGGGCTTATCACCGGGGCCGCCGACGACGATCCCTCCGGAATTTCGACCTATTCAGTCGCCGGCGCCTCGACCGGCTTTTCAATGTTGTGGATCGCGCTCATTTCGACCCCGATGATGGCGGTCGTTCAGGGGATGTGCGCGCGCATCGCCCATGTTTCAGGGATGGGACTTGCCGCTGTCATGCGTCGCTGGTTGCCGCCCTGGGCGATGTACGCGACCGCGGGGCTGGTCGTCATTGCGAATACGATCAACATCGGCGCTGACATCGGCGGAATGGCGGCATCGATGCACTTGGTCGCTGGCGTCTCAACGACCGTCTGGGCCGTCGGCTTCGGCGGCCTGCTGATTCTCGTCCAAGTCTTTCTGTCCTATAAGATCATCGAGTCCTACCTCAAATGGCTGACTTTGTCGTTGCTGGCGTACGTGATTACCGCGTTCATCGTCCATCCACCGTGGCCCGACGTTTTGCGCCATACGGTGATCCCGCAAATTCGGCTGGACTCAGCTTGGATTACGACGCTCGTAGCCGTGCTCGGGACGACAATTTCGCCATATTTATTCTTTTGGCAAGCGGCTCTGGTCGTCGAAAACGAGAAGCAACTTGGCCGCAAGACGATCGCCGCCCGGCGCGGCGCAACTAAGACCGAGATCAAGATCGCACATCTCGATACAAACGCCGGAATGATGGTTTCCAACGCGATCTTCTTTTTCATCGTGGTCACGACGGCGTCGACGTTAGGCGCCCACGGAAACACATCGATCCAAACCGCGCAGCAGGCCGCCGAAGCTTTACGGCCACTCGCCGGGACGTACGCCGAGCTGCTGTTCGCGCTGGGAATGGTCGGAACCGGACTGCTGGCAGTGCCGGCCTTGGCCGGCTCGTCGGCGTACGTGGTTGCCGAAGGTTTCAGATTACGACACGGTTTTGATGAAAAACCGCGGCGCGCGCCGCACTTCTATGGCGTCGTTATCGCCGGGACCGTGATCGGCGTTGTGATGATCTTACTGCAGTTCAACGCGATCGCCGCGCTGTATTGGTCGGCCGTCATCAACGGTGTCATCTCGGTGCCGCTCATCGCCATGACAACGCTCCTCGCCAACGACAAGCGCCTCATGGGAAAATGGACGAACTCGCGATCGGCGAACTTTTGGGCGATCGCGACCACCGCCTTAATGGCGGCGGCCGCGGTCGCGATGTTCGTCTATTGGGGGAAGTAGCCGCTTAGACGCGAGCGCCGCGGCCGCTCAACAGGTTGATGACAAGCAGAATCGCTGCTCCAACCAAAAGAATGTGAATCAGGCCACCGCCGAAATGTAACAGAAAGCCCAAAACCCAAAACACGAACAAGACCGTGATGATTCCCCAAAGTATGCCGCCCATTGGTATCCTCTCTCGCACCTGCAGAATAACCAGGCGCCACCCTGAGGAATACCCGGCTTCTCCGGCCGCTAATCGCCGGGGAAAGAAGCGAGCTCGGCCATCCCCAAAGGATTCGCATCCCGTCGTCAGAGGTTGACCGGTTTAAACGCCGCGAGCTCTTCTCGGGTCTGCGGCGGTCTGATGGTACCGGCGACGATCGCCGCTTTAAGGGCCGCGACTTTGGCAATATTCGCCGAGCCGATGGCCTCCTTGGTGAATGCGAAGTCGGTTAGCCCGACGCCGTCATCTTTGAGCCCGAACTCGATGTGACCGGTCGGGGGCTTGCCGGCGACCACGGCCTGCGCCAGCTTGAAGACGGCGTTGTCGACGCGCTTCACCATGCTCGTCAGGACCTTTCCTTTGGCCAGATCGTCTTGATTGGCGTCGACCCCGATCACATAGACGTGTTCGCGCGATCGCACTTCGTCGATCGCGCCAAGCCCCGTCTTGCCGGCCGCTACGAAGATCACGTCCGCTCGATCGCCGAACAAAACGCCGGCTAACTCCTTACCGGCCGCCACATCTTCGAACGAGCCGGCGTATTTCACGGCCACCTTTACGGTTGGATCGATTTGTCGGGCACCGGCCGTGAATCCGGCTTCGAACTTGCGCAACAGCGGGATGTCCAACCCACCCAAGAACGCGATGCGTTTGGTCTTCGAAACGAGCGCCGCGAGCGCACCCGCCAAAAAAGAACCATCCTGTTCGCGAAAAGTCACCGAAACAACATTGGGCGCGTCGACGACCGCATCGATGATGGCGAAGTGGCGAGCCGGGATCGTTTTGGCCACCTGCGCCAGGTCTTTGTTCATCAAGAAGCCGATCGCCAAGATCTCATCGTACTTCTCATTCGCCAACACCGTCAGATTGGGTTGATAGTCAGCGGCAGATTTCGATTGCAGCACCTGAACCTGAACGCCTAGTTGCGTTTCGGCGCGCTTGAGGCCGGCATTGGCTGAATCGTTGAACGACTTGTCGCCCAGACCGCCGACGTCGGTAACCATCGCGAGTCGCGGCTTTTGGCCGGTGCCGGCATTGCTCGACGAGGTGTTCGAGGTCGACTTGGCGCATGCCGGAAGCGAAATCGCAATCGCCATCCAGAGCCAGAGAGCTGCTCGGTGTTTCATGCATCGGCGAATACGCAGGAGTACGTGATGACGCCTTCCCGAACAGCACGCACCAGGGGTCGGAGGCCACTCGCCGCGGCGCTGCGATTTCAGGAGCGCGACGACGGTGCAGCGAATCAGACGCGCATGACTTCGCCTGCACCGGACCTGCGCACGAGCCCTCCCCGACGCTGGTCCGACCAGATCGATGGTATTCGCTGGCTGCCACGGCTGATCGACAAAGTTCGGGCCCACGCCGCCGGCACGCTCGGGGCATATCTCTACGGTCAAAGTCCCGTCGACGCCAGCTTCCTCCATACCATCCCGCTCGATTACCGGTCGTTCGAGGCCATCGTCCTTGCCGCGCCCGACGACCGCGCCGTACTGGGCGCGTTGCGAACGCGCTCGAACGACAACCTCGCGCGACTACGAGCGTGGAGCGACGAGCTTCCCGGGCGGCGCTGGCTTCATCTGCGAGTACTCGATCTTGATGACGGGTACGAGCGGTCGTTCATCGGGTCGCTCGTTCGCACCGGCGCTCGGATCGGATTCGATCCGCTCGTTCCGCTGTTGCGACGGATCGTGCCGTGGAATCTTCCGGGCAGCAGTCGTTGAAACGCATTGTCGTGCGCCGGCCGCGCCGCCGCATCGAGCGGCGAATCACTCTCGGCGTGAAGGTGGCCGTACTCGTCGTGCTTTGCGCGATCATGCTGTCGGCGATTTTGAGCTTTCTTGGCCGCATCCACAACGTCACAGTGATCCTGCTGGGCGCGATCTTTTTCACCTACGCCGTGTATCCAGCCGTCCGCCGTGTCCATCAGCGGTATCCGCTGGGATGGTCGATCGCCATCGTGTATCTCGCCATTGCAACGGTCGTGGGCTTCGGATTGGCCGTCGTCGTTCCAGCGTTGGCGGGCGATATCCAAGCGTTGGTTCGCGCGTATCCATCGATCCTGCGGAATGCCCAATCGTTCTTTTCCAATCCGAACGATCCACTGCTCAGCCGGCTGCCGGGCAGCGTTCGCGACTACCTCACGCAATTGCCAGCACAAGCGACGGACCTCGCGCAAAAATACGGCGGGGAGGCCGCCCGGCGGGCGCTGGAATTCCTCCTGTCGACGGTTGGCGTCGTTGCAACACTGATCGTGATTCCGGTCATCTCCGCGTACCTGATGCTCGAAATCGAGACGATCATGGGGTTCTTTTACCGGATCCTACCGCCGCGCGCCCGCGTCCGGACGCAATCGATCGTGCACGATCTCGATCAAGTGGTCGGCGGTTTCATCCGCGGGCAATTCCTCGTCGGCGCGACCATTGGTGCCTGCATCACTGTCGCGCTGCTCATCCTGAAGGTTAAATATGCTGTCTTGATCGGCGTTACGGCGGGGTTGCTCGACATCATTCCCTATGTCGGCGCAATCGTCGGCTTCGTGCCGGCCGTTTCACTGGCGTTCTTCAACGACGGTTGGCAGCACGCGCTCTTGGTGGCGCTGGTTTTCGCGGCGATCTTCCAGCTGGAAGGTCACTTCATCGCGCCCAAGATCGTCAGCAACAGCGTCGGCCTCAGCCCGTTGATGGTGATCGTCGCAATCCTGATTGGCGGCGAGTTGATGGGAATCGCCGGGATGTTCTTGGCTGTGCCGATCGCAGCGGTGTTGCGCGTGGTGTTGGTTCATTCGGTGCCGCAATACCCCGCCGATCTCGCGGCGCCGGATGCCGCACAACCGGCGGTGATTGCTGCGAGCCCAACGACACCATCTGAGGGGGCGATCGTGCGTGGCTGATCGGGCAACTCGACTTTCCGATCTTCATCGCTCCGAACCGGTTCTGCCCGCCCGCGTCGACGTCATCGGCGTCCCGATGGACTTGGGCGCCGACCGCCGGGGAGTCGACATGGGGCCTTCGGCGATTCGTTACGCGCGCTTACGCGAGGGTCTGGTTTCGCTGGGTGTGGGCTCGACGATCGACCATGGCAACCTGCACGTTCCGGTTCCCGAGTCGGCCACCGATGCCGAGCGTCATGCAAAGTACTTACCGCTCATCCGCGGGGTCTGTGACGAACTCGCCCGCATCGTCGAAGATATCCTGCGGATCGGCGGGTTTCCGCTCGTACTCGGCGGCGACCACTCGATCGCCATCGGAACGCTAGCCGGCATTAAACGCGCGCGGGGTGGAGCGCCCGGTCTTATCTGGATCGATGCGCATGGCGACATCAACACGCCGATGACATCGCCGTCCGGCAACGTGCACGGAATGCCGGTAGCGATTTCATTGGAAGAAGCGAATATCAGCCCGGAGCGCACGGTCTTCATCGGACTGCGCGATCTCGATGTCGGCGAGCGTGCCGCGATCAAGCGCTACGGAGTTCGGGCCTACACGATGAGCGACATCGACCGGTTAGGCATGGAACGAGTTATGGAAGAGACCTTGGCGATTGTCGGTGACGGGGCGCGCGATGTTCATCTTTCCTTCGACCTCGACGGAATCGACCCGGCTGAAGCACCGGGTGTCGGCACGCCGGTGCGGGGCGGTCTCAGCTATCGCGAGGCGCACCTCGGGATGGAAATCCTGGCGTCGGCTGGGGTGTTGGGATCGATGGAAGTGACCGAAGTCAACCCAATTCTCGACGAGCACAATCGCACCGCCCAACTGGCGGTCGAACTCATCCTGTCCGCGCTCGGGAAAACGATCCTTTAGGCGCGGCGAGCGGCTCATGGCGGTAACAGCCAACCAGGTGATCGTTGACCATGCCGGTGGCCTGCATGAATGCGTAGCAAATCGTCGTGCCCACGAACGTGAACCCGCGTTCTTTGAGACCTTTAAAGAGTATGTCCGACTGCACCGTTCGGCTGGGTACGTCGTTTGCGCGCAGCCAAGCGTTTTGAACCGGGACGCCGCCGACGAAGCGCCACACGAACTGCGAAAAACTGCCGAACTCAGCCTGCACCGCCAGACACGCGCGCGCGTTGGTGACCGCCGCGCCGATTTTCAAGCGATTACGCACGATTCCGGCATCGCTCAGCAGAGCAGCGAGTTTGCGGGCGCCGTAGCGGGCAATTTTCTGTGGATCGAAACCGTCGAACACTTTGCGATAACGATCGCGCTTGGTCAGGATGGTCTCCCACGAGAGTCCGGCCTGGGCGCCTTCGAGGATCAGCAACTCGAACAGCCGATGGTCGTCGTGCTCGGGGACGCCCCACTCGCTGTCGTGGTAGGCGCACGCCGCCGCACTGCGCGCCCAGTCGCAGCGTAGCGGTTCACCGGCCGTCACAGTCGCAATTCGAGTGATCCCGCACAACGCAGGCCGTTGCATTCGGCCGCCACGAAACGCAGCGCCAACAGCGCCTGCTCGAGTTCGGTTCGCATCTGGGGTCCGATCTGGCGCGCGAGAATGGTGATCCGGGTGGCGCGGCCGGTTTCGTCGACGTCGATTTTCACCGCACCAAGGGCGCGGAACCGGTCCCGCACTTCTGCCAGCGCTCCGTCGTCGGCGACGATCGGGCGTTCGAAGTTCTGACCCCATCCGCCATTCGGTATCTCGGCTCGGGCGGCGGGTGCCGACGTCGGCGGCGGGGGGGCGCTCGCCGGCGCCGACGTGGGGCTGTAGGTCGGTGGGGCTGCGGTCATCCGAAAATCGGGCATCGCGATCGGCGCCTGCCGGCCTGCCGTGCCGACCGATTCGGGGTGCAACTGCGATGCCGGCGCCCGGTGGAGGTCATCGGGGGTTGCTGCGCTTGTCGCCACCGCAATCGCCGGCGCAAGCCTCGCCAATTCACGCTTCGGGAGTTCTACCGCTCGTGGAGGCTTCGGTCGAACGGTCTTCGGGCGATGCTGGACCGTCAGCCAGAACGACCTTTCATCCTGGACGTCGGTCGACGAGGCAGCCTGAACTGCGTGCCCGAAGGCGGCCCCAAACAAGAGCGCACCGACGAGATGCGCCGCGATCGACAGCGTCAGCGGGCCCGTGAAACGCTGGCGCAGTGTCGGCGTCTCTTCCATCCTCACCTCGCGTGGTTGGAACGAATGGCTACGCCATCGCCGGGTCGCGGCCCTGGCCGCGCAACCAATCGGTGATCGCACGCATTCTGGTGGCCGGTCGCAGGCCGGAGGCCCGCGTTACTCAGGAAAGGATCACTGCCGATGGGTCGCCGGACCAACATCGTCCTCTATCAAGCCGAGTGGTGCCCGTACTGCGCGCGGGTGCGCTCGAAGCTGACCGACTTGTTGCTCGACTATACGACGATCAACGTCGCGCGCTCGCACGCTGAGCGTTCGGTCGTTAAAGAGGTCTCCGGGCAAACGAGCATTCCGGTCCTGGTCGACGGCGACGTCGTGCTGGATGACGACGACGACATCATCCCTTATCTCGAAAAAAGTTACGGCTCGGTCCCCGGTGAAAAGCTCGCCCGATAAACCGACCTTCTTCCGAATCCCCCGTTCGACGTGGAAGACGACGGAACTAACGCATCAGTGCAAGCGCTACGAGTGCGCCGCACAGGGTAGCGGCGAAGTTCACGACGTCGTTGCTAAACCAAGTGAATCCGCGAATTGGCGTCGTGGTGGCTCCGCACGCATGGGGCTCGGTTTCGCAGGCACGCTGACACTGCGGACACCAGCGCAACGACTGCAGCGAGCCTCCCAGCAACGAATCGCACAGCATGCCGGCTAGCCCGCCGGCCACGATCGCGGCCATCTGCCCCAGACCAACAGCGTAGGCGATCGCACCGATGAGCAGGGCACCGGCACCGGCTGCCAGCGATCCAATGATGGTGACCCCGCCTGAGAGCCCGACGGCGACCGGTCGCCAAGTGAAAATCGAATGCGGGAGTCCGCCGAAGGGCGTGCCGACCTCGGTCGCCCACGTGTCCGCCGTCGCGGCCGCAAATGCACCAGCGAACGCGACGCTCCAGCGCGGATCGGGCCCCAGTGCCAGCAGCGCACAAATCGCTCCGACTCCGCCGTTGGCAATCACCTGCCCGCCATCGCGCGGTCCGTGTTTCCCGCCATCGACCGACCGCTGTTTCTGGGCCCGGCCAACGTGTGAAAGCGCCGCCGAAGTGACGAAAAAGGCCAGCAGGATTGCAGCACCGCGGAACCCGAGGCCACCAAACGCACAGGTCCCAACGACGAATGCGGCGATCGCTCCGCCGATCGTGAGCGTCTTGAACCGATAGGCGACGAATACGATCAGCGCGGCGCACAGCGCACCGACGTCGAAGTTTCCAAGCGGCGCAAGGGTGAGCCGCACGCTAGGAGCCTGTCGGAGTATCGGCCATGTGGCCAATGCCGAACATTTTTGGCGAGTTCGAGGAGAGAGGAGCGCGGAGTGGTGAGCCATTTGAGCGACGAGCGACGCTGTAATCGGCAAAAAGTGGCGAGGCCGCAGGCCGTGCATTGGACATATGGGCGATATTCTGACAGGCTCCTAGCTACGCGCGCACGGCTGCGGGATACGCTTCCAAAGCGTCGATCATGCCATCTACCGTGTAATCGAGTGCCACGACATCGGCGCGCAGGCCGCAGGCCTGTGCCGCCTCGGCCGTGATCGGACCGATGCACGCGATGCACTTCGCGCTGCTCCAAGCCACCCGCTCGGGGACGTTCTCCGCGAACGCGCGCACGGTGCTGGCGCTGGTAAAGGTCCATACGTCGGCAGCCTGCGCCTGCACCGCGATGCTCGGATCACGCCGAAAGGTCGTTTTGTACGCTGCTACCACGTCGACGATCCGACCTTGGCCCTCCAACGTCGATCGAAGGACGTCGCGCGCTTCCTGCGCGCGATACACCAAGATGCGATCGCTCGGCGCCGTGCGCGTACCTAACCCGTCGGCGACTTCTTCGCTGATGAAGCGCGCCGGCACAAAATCGGCGCAGACCCCACGCTGTACGAGCATCTCAGCGGTCTTGGGGCCGATTGCGGCGACGCGTACGTCGGCCAGCGCCCGCGCATCGCGGCCGAGTTCAGCGAGTCGATCGAAGAATGCCTCGACCCCGTTGACGCTGGTGAAAACGATCCAGTCGTAGCGGCGAACCTCGCGCACGGCGGCCAGAGCCGCCGCCCGATCGTCAGGTGGTTCGATCGCGATAGTTGGCGCGATCAACGGCTCGGCCCCGACTTCCCAGAGTTTGGCGGCAAAGTCGCTAGCTTGAGCGCCAGGTCGCGTGACTAGCACCCGCTTACCGAACAGCGGATGCCGATCGAACCACCGAATCTGCTCGCGTTCGCGGACGACGTTGCCGATAATCACGACGGCCGGCGCTGCAAAGGCCGTCCGTTCCACTTCGTCGCAGATCGTTGCCAGCGTCGCGACTAGGGTCGCTTGCGCCGGCTTGGTACCTTCGTGCACGATGGCGACCGGGATTTCGGGCGGCATTCCGTGCGCGAGCAACTGCGCGGTGATCGGCCGCAAGTTCGCCATCGCCATTAAGAATACCAGCGTCTGCGTCGGGTTTGCCAGCTTGGCAAAGTCCAGCGAAGAAAAGCCTTTGGTCGGATCTTCGTGACCGGTCGCGACCGTGAACGCGGTGTTGTGTGCGCGATGCGTGATCGGAATCCCGGCGTAGGCCGGCGCCGCGAGCGCCGACGTGATGCCCGGAACGATCTCGAACGCGATGCCGGCGGCATGCAACGCTTGTGCCTCCTCGCCGCCTCGGGCAAAGACGAACACGTCACCGCCTTTGAGTCGCACGACTCGCTTGCCGGCGCGGCCCAATTCCACCAACTGCGCGCTGATCTCGGCTTGCGAGCACGTGTGTGCGCCGGCTTGCTTTCCGACGTAGATCCGTTCGCAATCCGGCGGGGCGAGCGCCACGATCGGCGCGGCGGCGAGGTAGTCGTAAACTAGGACATCGCACTGCGCAATTGCCCGCGCGCCTTTGAGCGTGAGCAGGCCTGGATCACCGGGACCGGCGCCGACGAGGAAGACCTTCCCGCCGGTCCTCACCCGACCGGCGGTGTTTCGTACCGGATGCGCAGGTCGAAGAGTTCGTCGACAATCTGTGCATGCACGAGCGCCTCGGCTTCGTTTTCCACCGCTCGCTCGCGGATCTTCGTGACCGCAGTGTGCAGCAGCCGGGAGACGACTTTCAGCGACGCGCCGGTAATCAGCATTCGTTCGCGATCGGTCAGTTCCGGACAACGGGAGAACAACCGCGCGATTTCGGTCTCGCGAATAGCTTCGGCCTTCTCCACCAGCCCCCGGATGACTGGTACGGCACCGCGAGAATGATACCACTGTGCGAACCGCTCGGCGTATTCGGCGATAATCTCTTCGACCGCACCAACCGCGGCCCGCCGGCGCTCGAGCGTGCCGTCGACGACGCCCCGCAACCCATCGATGTCGGCCAACCACACGCCTGGAATGTGCGCGACCGCCGGATCGCAGTCGCGCGGCACAGCGATGTCGATCACGAACAGCGGCCGCGAAGGCCGGCGTGAAATGGCAGCCGCGACATCTTCGACTGCCAGAACGAACTCGGCGGCGCCGGTCGACGTAATGACGATGTCTGCGCCGGCGATGGCATCCACGATTCCCGGCATCTCGAGCGCGCGTCCGAGACCGAGGCGCCCGACGATGTCACGCGCTTTGCCGATCGAGCGGTTTGCGACTGCCAAATCGGTAACGCCCTCGGCTTTCAGTCGCCTGGCGGCGGTTGCACCCATCTTGCCCGCGCCGACGACCAGCATCGAACGGCCTGGAAGGTTGCCCAAATGCTGCTTGGCTAAATCGATCGCCGCCGTCGCAACGCTCACCGACTCGTCACCAATCGTCGTCTGCGAACGCGCCGCCTTGCCGGCAGAGATCGCTTGGCGGAAGAGTGCATGCAGCGACGTACCGAGCGAGCCGGCTCGCTGGGCCTGCACGTACGCGTCTTTGACCTGGCCGAGGATTTCGGCTTCACCGATCAACATCGAATCCAAGCCGGTGCTCACACGAAAAAGGTGCGCGATTGCCTCGTCGCCGAGCAACGTATACAGATACGGCGCGAGCTCCCCGACTTCGGCGTGGCGATGGTTGCGCAAAAAACTCTTGAGCTGTTCGACACCGCGTTCGTAATCGTCGAGTTCGGCATAAATCTCGAGCCGACCGCACGTCGACAGCATGACGGCCTCGCGGACCGCCTCGTAATCGCACAGGGCGATGAGGGCCTCGGCCATTTTAGAGGTCGGAAACGCATGGCGTTCCCGAGCTTCGACCGGCGCCGTATGATGCGACAACCCAAGGCAAACGAGCGGCATCGACCCTCCAACTATCTATACGCGTCCAGCCCCAGCCGCTCCGCCAGCGCCGGCAACCTTCATGTGCGTACCAGTTTCTGCGGGCCGGCGCTACGCCGGAAGTGGCCGGCGCAACGCGTCGAGCGCATCGCCGGCAGCGGCCACCGTGGCGTCGATGGCGGCTTCATCATGCGCCAGTGAGACGAACCCGGCTTCGAACTGCGAAGGCGCGAAGTAGACGCCACGGTCGAGCATGGCATGAAAGAAGCAAGCGTAGAACGCCGCATCGCTGGTTTTGGCGCTGGCCAGATCGACCGCCGGTGTTCCGGTGAAAAAGAAGCCAAACATCGAACCGGCGTGCGCGGTCTGATGGGCAATGCCGTGCCGACCGAATGCCGCGCCGAGTCCGCGACATAAACGGTCTGTTAGCGCTTCGAGCCGCTCGTAACCGCCGGCTGCCCGCAAGCCCTCAAGCGTTGCAAGCCCGGCGCTCATGGCGAGCGGATTTCCCGACAACGTGCCGGCCTGATACACCGGACCCTCGGGTGAGAGGTGCGCCATGATGTCGGCCCGGCCGCCGAACGCGCCGACCGGCAATCCGCCGCCGATGACCTTGCCTAAGGTCGTCAGATCCGGTGCGACCTGCTCGCGTTCTTGTGCGCCACCGGGGGCGACTCGAAAGCCGGTCATCACCTCGTCGAAGATCAGCAGTGCGCCGTGCTCTCGAGTGAGCTCGCGGAGACCCGCGAGAAACCCCGGCCGCGGCAGGATGAGCCCCATGTTGCCGACGTAGGGCTCGATGACGGCTGCCGCAATCGAGCCCGGCTCGGCCGCGAACACCGCGCGAAGCGCATCGAGATCGTTGAACGGGACGACGATCGTGTCGCGCGCCGTCCCAATGGTAATGCCCAGCGAATCGGGTGTTCCGTGCGTCAGCGCGCCACTGCCGGCCGAGATCAAGAACGAGTCGCCGTGCCCGTGGTAACAGCCGGCGAATTTTACCACCTTTTCGCGGCCGGTGAAACCGCGAGCCAACCGCAGCGCGCTCATCGTCGCCTCGGTCCCGCTGGAAACGAAGCGCAGTCGCTCGACCGACGGCATCATCGCGCAGATCAGCTCGGCGAGCTCCGTCTCGGCCTCGGTCGGTGCTCCGTACGATGTTCCGCGGGTCGCCGCCGCCCGCACCGCCGCGACCACCGCCGGATGGGCGTGGCCGAGGATCAGCGGCCCCCACGACATCACGTAATCGATGTACTCGTGACCGTCAAGATCGGTGAGCCGGCAGCCGGCCGCCGAACGGATGAAGACCGGCGAACCACCGACCGACTTGAACGCCCGCACCGGCGAATTGACGCCGCCGGCAATGACCTTTGCCGCGCGCGCGAACGCCACAGCGCTCGCGCGCCGCTGGGCGGCGGGTCGTTGTTCGCCGTTCAAATAGCGCTGCGCTGTCGCTGCGCGTATGACTTTGCGAAGTAGGTGATGATGATGTCGGCGCCCGCGCGCACGAAGCCGGTCAGCATTTCGTCGATAATACGGTCTTCCTCGATCCAGCCGTTTTTGGCCGCGGCCTTTACCATCGCATATTCGCCGCTGACGTTGTAGCACGCAACGGGAACACTCGTCGCTTCGCGGACGGCGGCGATGAGATCGAGATACGGCATCGCCGGTTTAACCATCACGACGTCGGCACCTTCCTCGACGTCGAGGAGTGCCTCGCGAACTGCCTCCCGGGCGTTGGGAGGATCCATCTGGTAGGTCCGCCGGTCGCCGAATTGCGGCGCCGAATCGGCCGCTTCGCGGAACGGGCCGTAGAACGCTGACGCGAACTTCGCCGCGTACGAGATGATCGGGATCGCACTGAAACCGGCGTCATCGAGCGTTCGCCGAAGATACGCAACGCGTCCGTCCATCATGTCGGACGGTGCGATGACGTCAACACCGGCTTCGGCATAGGTCAGTGCCGTTCGCCCCAGCAACTCCAAAGTTGCATCATTGTCAACATCACCCTTCGGGTCGAGGAGCCCACAATGACCGTGGTCCGTGTATTCACAGTTGCAGACGTCCGCAATGACCAGCAAGTCGGGCACCGCGCGTTTGATCGCTCGAATAGCGCGCTGCACCACGCCGTCGGGATCGTGGTTCGCCGAAGCGTACGCATCCTTGTGATCCGGTATACCGAACAACAGCACGGCGCGGATCCCCAGTCGCGCGAGAACCCGCGCTTCGGCCACGCCCTCATCGACCGAGTAGCGGTGAATCCCAGGCATGCTGGTGATCTCGCCGCGCGGCTGGCTTTCAGCGGCGATGAACATCGGCTGCACCAGACTCGAGACCCGCACGTGGTGTTCGCGCACGAGATCGCGGATCGCCCGACTGCCGCGCAGTCGCCGCGGCCGCTTGACCGGGCCGCTCGTTGTGGCTCGCGGTCGGAGGATCTCGCTGACGCTCATTGCTTTCCCCTCAACAAAAATTCTGTGACGGCGTGGACGAAGCTGGCAACGGACGCCTGCGGCGCGACGACGTCCGGAACGAACCCACACGCCCGGACCGCTTGGGACGATGCCGGCCCCATCACCGCGACGAGCGGCCGCGCCGCCACTGCTCGCAGCCGCTCGAGGTATTCGGCGATCGCCGCGACCGAACCGCTCGACGGAAACAGCAAGACGTCGGGCGTGCGGTCGCCGAGCGCGGCCGCCGCCTGCGCGCTGTCGGTCGCTTCGACGACGTCGGCGCCGATATCCGTCAGCGCCGGCGCGATTCGGCTGGTCCGGCCTTGCGTTCGCGGTAACAAGCACAGGGTGCCGCGCAGCGGAAGGCTCTGCAGCACCTGTGACAGCAATACGTAGCCGCCGCGCTCGCCGAGCTCCCGGGCAAGGGCAGCCCCGATCTCTTCGGCCGCCTCGACACTGGTGACTTGACCGTCCCGACGGCCTTCGATCGCCACGCGTCCGTCAGCCGATAAGATCTTGCCAACGAGCGAGAGCGCCGAGCGATGCCACGTTGCAAAGGCGCCGACCGGTGCTTGGCAACCGGCTCGTAATGCAAACAAGAACGCTCGCTCTGCGTGCACCGCCAGTTCGGTTTCGCGGTCCGAGAAGTGTTGGGCGAGCAGCGCGGCCAGCTGCGGATCGTCGTCCCGGCACTCGATCGCGAGCGCACCTTGCCCGGCGGCTGGGACGTACACCGCTGGATCGAGCGGCGTCGTGTACCGAGCGCGCAAATCGAGCCGCTCGAGTCCGGCCATTGCCAGCACGATGGCATCGTAGCGGCCGTCACTCAGCTTGCGCAAGCGTGTGTCGACGTTACCGCGAATCGACGCGTAGCGCAGATCGTCGCGGACGGCTTGCATTTGGGCAGTCCGGCGCGGGCTCGAACTACCGACGACGGCCCCAGCCGGCAGATCTTCGAACGATCGATAAACCTCCGAACAAAACGCATCCCGCGGATCGGCCCGCTCGCCGATTGCCGCCAGCCGCATGTCGGCCGGTAAGGCACTCGGCAGATCCTTGCATGAATGCACGGCGTAATCAGCCCGTCGCTCGCGTAGCGCGTGCTCTAACTCCTTGACGAAGATGCCGGTTCCGATCGACGTCAAAGAGCGATCGACAACTCGATCGCCGGTGGTCGTGATCGTCAGCACCGTCGACGCTACCCCGCCAACCGCAAGCTTCGCCATGACATGCCGCGCTTGCCACATCGCCAGCCCGCTCGAGCGCGTCGCGCACACCAGTTGCCGGTGCGTTGCATCGCGCTCGAGACCCGGCCGCTGCAAGCTCGTTACCACAGCGTCGACCGCATCGTGCGCCTGCACGGGGTTCATCGCCGCCAGCTCGACGATCTCGCGCCCGGCGAGCTCGCGCAGCGCCGGCGATCGAAGCGCCGGCTCGACGACCGCGAGCGCGTACGCCCGCATCGTCGCCACGGTCGCGGCCGCACGCCCGTAGCGGTCGTCAATCTGAGTCGCGATCTCATCCCGGATACGCTGTGCAAAGGATGGCGATTGCGCGCCGGTGTCGACCGCAATCGTGATCGTTCCCGCCCGATGTATCGCCGGCAGATTGAAATCGCCGCGCACGCCGCTCGCCGCATCGTTGACCCACGTGCCGCGCTCGCGGGCCGATGCGCAGACGGTGTCGTTGACCGCCTCATCGTCGCTAGCGGCAAATGTTAAGGTCACACCATCCAGATCGGCGATTTCAAACGGACGTCGCCGGATCTCCAGCCGCGGATCAGCCGCTTGTTGCTCCAGGGCGGCGCAAATGCGCGGCGCCACGACGACGACGAACGCGCCGGCCTCGAGCAGCCGGCGCACTTTGCGCGCGGCAACCGGTCCACCGCCAACGACGAGGATCCGTTTTGAGCGCAGATCCAGCACAATGGGATACACACAGACGCCTTCGACGCCGGCGCTGTCGGGGCATCGCACGGCCACCGGGGGGACCGAGTGGCATACTCCCCCTATATTGGAGCGTGGACCGCAAACAGGCGTGGCGAACGGCGTTCATCGGGGCGGCGATCGCGGCGATCGTCACGTTACCGGGACTGGGCGGCGGGACGCTGTGGGACAACAGCGAGACGGCGTACGGTGAAGTTGCCCGCGAAATTCTGCTCACCGGCGATCCGGTCGTCATGCACCTCAACGGCGAGCCGTGGTTCATCCAGCCGCCGCTGTATTTCTGGATCGCTGCGGCGTTCGCCAAAGTGTTCGGCGTCACGCCGTTCGCGTTGCGCTTGCCGTCGGCGCTGGCGACAATCGCGATGGGTGCAGCCACCGGATACGCCGTCACGCGCTACGCCGGTGCACGCGCCGCGCTCCTCGCCGCGACGATCCTTTCGACCTCGCTCATGCAAGCGGTCGTCGGGCGGCTGGCGATCATGGACGCGCTGCTGGACCTGGCCGTGACTCTCGCCATTCTATTCGCATATGCGGCGTTGCGCGGTTCACCGACACCAGCATTTTTGGCTGCCTGGATCGCGGCCGGATTCGGCGTGCTCGCGAAGGGACCGGTCGCCATCGTCGTGACGCTGATCGTCCTGGTGCCGTGGGCGTGGTGGGAACATCTCGGCGGCCGCCGTCTCATGTTCCCGCGACCCGCGCAATGGTTCATCGGTGCAGCGCTGTTCAGCATCATCGTGGCACCCTGGTTCGTGTTGGAAACCACGCGCGTAGGCCCCGCGGCGTTGTCGGAACTTCTCGGTCACTATACGGTCGGGCGCTACCTTGGCATCATCGAAAACCAGACCGGACCGATCTACTATTATTTACCGGTTGTCGTTCTAGGTTTCTTCCCGTGGGTTGCGTTTTTGGTCCCCGCGCTCGGCGCCGCCGCCCGCCGCGCTGGCGATGCTGACGGTTCGCTCGTTCGCCTCGCCTTAGTGTGGACGGCCGGTCCGTTCATTTTCTTCAGTTTAGCCCGGACAAAGCTGCCGAACTATTTGGCGCTCGAACTTCCGGCGCTGGCCACGCTGGTGGCGTTGTGGTTCGAGGAGGTCGCGGCGACCGCTCGGCGGCGCGAGGCGCTTGCTTGGACGGCACTGGTCCCGCTAACGATCGTTGCGTTCGCGGTGGCTGTCGTCGCATTCTCGCGAGATAACCGGCTGCTGGCCGATTTGCACGCCGTTCAAACCGACCTCATCGCCCTCGGCATCACGGTTCTTGCCGGCTCGCTGATTTGCTCTGCCTTGCTCGTGCAACGGCGGACGATCGGCCACGCGCCGTATGCGCTGGCGGTAGCGGCCGCCGGAACCGTGCTGCTGATGGCATTGGCGATCGAACCGCACGTCGAATCCTTCAAACCCGTTCCGGCGCTCGCCAAAATTATCGAAACGCAGCGACGCCCGGGCGACGCCGTCGCCATTCAAGGTATCGCCGGCGCATATGCGCTGACGTTTTATACGCGACCGCCGACGGCCAGTCTTGATAACAGGCCGACCGCCGTACCTTCGAGCGATCCGCGCCGCACCATCTGCCAAGCACCGCGCGCTTTTGTTATCGCGCCGGCACGCCGTCCGGTTCCGGATCAAACGTATGGCCGGCACCGGCAAACGCTTGCGACGGCGGCAAACGCCGTGCTCTTTCTTTACGATGGCCCTCGCTGCGCGATTTGAGAAGGCGGATTATGCTGGCACGCCGCCCCACCAGACAATGATGCTCAGGCCAAAGGTCAAATAAACGGCGAGAAACCCGATGACTGCCAGCGCGCCGTCATCGTCGGGGCGCCACGGCGCAAAGCGTAGGCGGGGAGTGATCGGGAGAACGGCGGTAGCGGTCATGGAAGCGCTCCTCAYTCGGGTCGGTGCTTTCTCCTACACCGTACTCGCTGTGCGTCCTCAAACCGTCCGCGTGCCAGCCGGCGACGGGCACCTCGGGGTAAGCGGGGTATTGACCTTGGCCGCCTATCGAAGGCGAGCCGTTATGCCGCAACGCGACATCGACCCGCACGCGACCTGGTCGCTCGACGCTACTTTGAAACCTTCGCGACGTCGGCTTCGGTAACCGGGGATGCCGAATTTCCCCACGAGCCGCGGATGAACGTCACGACGTCGGCGACGTCTTTGTTCGAAAGCTGCGGCTTCCAAGCAGGCATTTGGCCGTTGTACTCTTTTCCGTCGACCGTCATCTTGCCATGCAGGCCGTAAAGCACGGTATGGATTGTACCCTTAGCGTCACCGGTGACGTCGGGATTGTGCGCGAGATTGGGAAACACACCCGGCGTGCCTTTCCCTTCGGCGCCGTGACAACTCGCGCAGTTGGTCGCGTAGATCTTCGCACCGGACCCGCCCACGGTCGCCGCACCGCCGCCGCCCCCGGCAGGCGCCGAGGCGACCGGCGGCGTTCCGCCGCTTTTGCCCTTAGCATCGGCCTGTTCTTTGACGATCGCCGCTTGGCTGAAGAGCGACAGCCCGATCGCTCCGATGATCGAGAGCGCCGTAACGCCCATGACCCACGGCCGGCGCGAGATTCGCCGGCTCGGATTGCGATCGAGAAACGGCAGCAGGATGAGCAGAGTCACCGCCACCCCCGGAATGACGACCGTCGCCAACAAGTTCGCGATCGTCGTCAGTTGAGGTGGAACGAGCGCAGCGATGCGCAAGAGCCCATACAGCGCCAGAAAATACCAAGCGGGATATGGCACGAACGTCGAATTCGTCGGATCCGCTTTGTCGTCGAGCCCCGGCGGCTGGAAAATCGCCAGCGCCACGATGATCGCGAAGACGACAAACGATGCGAACGCATCCATCCACATCTGATTGGGCCAGAACCGCCCTTGGGGCAGCCGTTTTACGTCAGTGTCGATCGGCGGCCCGGCAGCGCCGTTGTTGCGAAAAATCGTCAGATGCGCACCGACCAACGCCAATAGTGCTGCCGGCATCAGCCAGACGTGAAGCCCGAAGAAGCGATTGATCGTTAAAGTCCCGATCGCGGTGCCGTCGCTGAGGAACTGGTACGTCGCGGGCCCCACAATGGGAACCGACGATGCGATGTTGATCGCCACCGCCGATGCGAAGTATGCATTCATGTCCCACGGCAGCAGATAGCCGGTCAGGCCAAGCACCATCGTAATGACCAACAGCAGCACGCCGACAATCCATTGGACTTCGCGCGGTGCCTTGTACGAGCCCCACACCAGCACTTGCAGCAAATGCAACACCAGCAGCGCGATCATCGCGGTCGCTCCCCAGAAGTGCAGGCTGAGGACGAACTTACCAAAGAAAACGTGGTCGTTGATGTACTTCGTCGACTCGTACGCCGCTGCGGTCGACGGCGAGTAGTAGAACGTCAGGAAGATGCCGGTGACGATCTGCAAGATCATTGCGAACAAGGTCGCGCTGCCGAACACGTACCAATAGCTGGCGCCGCCCGGCACGTCTTCGGTCAGGAACTCCTTGGTCATGCTGACGAAGCCGGTGCGCTGTTCGATCCAATTCAGGACTGCATCCACGATCCGCTCCCGACGCTACGAGTAAGATACGATGAGCCGTGACGGCTCTTGCTGCTTGTAGGTGATCCAGGTGATCTCGACTTTCCCGTCTTTGGATCGCAGCGGGAGTGGATCGAGGCCGCGCGGCGCCGGTCCGGCGACCTTTGCCCCCTCGATGCCAAACTCCGAGCCGTGGCACGGGCAAATGAAGCGCTTTTTCTCGGCTTCCCAACTGAAATGGCAGCCAAGGTGTGGACAGATCGAACTGAACACGACGAAGCTCATCGTGATCGCCGGATAATCCACTTTGCCGCCGGCGTTTTTGAACAGATCGGGGCGCTTGGCCGCAAAGCCCGCCGCTTGTTCGGGCGTCAGCTTGACGCCCCACACGACCTGTTTATCCTGACTTTCTAGATATGCGTCTTGGAACGTCCATTGAAATTCGATTTTGACCGGGTTGTTGGTGCTGCTTTCCAGCGCCTTAAGATCGGCAGCACTGAGCGGCACCCACGTTCCCTTACCACTACCCGTCAACAACGATTCCGGCACGAGTGAACCGATGAGCGGAATTGTGAGCACAAGGCCAATGACCCCACCTACGGCAATTGTCGCGTTCGCCAAGAAGCGCCGGCGCGATTGTTCCTCGGAGGTTCCCGATTCCAGGTAAGCCTGCGCTTCGTGTGATGCCACGCTGTCCTCCACGCCGATGGCGCCGCGATGCGAATACATCCCAGCTGCGTTCGAACGTAACGCACCGGCCATCGAATGCTCAACCACTTCTCTCGCAAAGTCGCGCGGGCATCCTGCCGGTGCTACAATTATCCGAATGCCATATGTGGTGCTGCTGATCTCGGCGCTCCTGCTGGGAGTCGCAGTCAATCTTCCGCTGGGGTCATTTCCACTTGCGCTCAGCGGCGACGGCGCGTCCCACGGCGCCATCGCACTTGCGATCGGCTGCGGCGCATTTGCAGCGCTGGTGGCGAGTTTGCCGATCGGCGCGCTGAGCGACCAGGTCGGGCGGTTAGGCATGATGAGGGCCTCTGCCGGCGCCTCGCTCCTGGTGTTGGCTGCGCTAGGAATCGCGCACGGCGCGTTGCCGGGGGCGGTGCTCTTGGGGCTTCGAAGCGTCGCCTTCGTCGCGTACGCGACCGCGCAATTTGCCTACGCCAGCAGCCTGGTCGGGCCCCAGCGCTCGGTTTCCGCCGTCGGATCGCTCGGCATCATCGGCAACCTTTCGTTCGCGCTCGGTCCAGCGCTCGGAGTGTGGTTGTGGCAGCACGGCATCGGACGCGAGCAGTACCTGTGGGCGAGCGTGGTCGCTATCCCAGGCGTAGCCATCCTCTACGCCCTACCAAGCCGGCACGATCCGCACCGGCCACACCCATCGCGAACGATTATGATGCGCTCGGTCTGGCTGCCGGCCATCGTTTACTTAGTCGCGTCGGCCCTCCAAAGCGGCGTCAACATCGCGCTGGCCGTGCTGACGTTCCAGCAGCGGGGCATCGCCAACGGCGCCTTGATCTTCACGGCCTCGGCCGTCATGACCGTGACGTTGCGCTATCCAGCCGGACTGCTCGTCGAGCGCTTCGGGGCCGGGCCCATCGCCATCCCAGCCGCGCTCATCCAAGCGGTCGGCTGCGTTCTGGCGATCCACGCCAGCAGTGCTGTTAGCGTGATCGTCGCTGGAATGTTGTTGGGGACGGCCTGGTCGGCGATCGTCCCAGTCGCCCTCGAACTGCTGTTCGAACGGAGCACGCCGGGAACCCGCGGCGCGGCGATGGGCGCGTATAACCTCGCGCTAAGCCTGGGAGCCGCCCTCGGTGCACTGCTGGCTGCCGGAGCGACCTTGGCCGGCCCCGGCTACGCGTTAGCGATCGGGCTCTGCGGCGCCGCCCCGCTTGGAGCCTTGCCGTGGCTGCTTCGGCAGCAAGCCGCCCAGCGGCCCAACGGGGTCCGAGCATGACGCCTATTTAAGCGCGTCGTCGACCAGCGCACCGATGGCCGCAAAGGGCTTGGCCTGCTCCACGCTGAGCCCGTGGCGCGCCATCATGAACGCCGGGCTGTTGTAGCCGACCCATACTTTGCCGTCGGCCGTCTGCCACGCCAGCACTTTGAGCGGCAGGTCAATCGCCACGCTCGGCGCGGCGACCATGAGCGGCGTGCCGGCCTTCGGACTCCCCACGATCAGCAATTGCGTCGGGCGCATCGACAGGCCGGCTTTCTCAGCCGCGCCGCTGTGATCGACGCGCGCAACGATGGTCAAGCCGCGGCTCTTGGCAAGCGCCTCCACCCGGTCGATTGTTTCGGCCACGGTCAAGGAACTCGGTTTAGCGATGATGCCGGAGTCGGCTGCGGACACGGCCACCACCCGCGAAAGAAACAGAGCGGCGATCGAGATCAAGCAAATACGGAGCATAAGCGTTCCTCACAAAGCAGCGCTGGGGTTCGTCTTGGGAGAGCCCTATTGTACTGATATGGTCAGCAAGCCGACTTACGAAACGTCCCGCTACGATGAGCAGCTGACTTCAACCGGTATCGAGCCGGGCGCCGGCGCGGCCGCATAGCGAGTCATCTCCGGTTGTTCGTCGAACGGCGTTCGCAACAGCCGCCAGACTCGTTCGATCTCGGTGTAGTCACGCTGTTGAGCGGCTTCGATGGCTGCCTGGGCGATATGGTTGCGCAGGACGTACTTTGGGTTCACCAATTTCATCGCGACGTGACGCTGGGAATCGTCGCTCGCCTCGGCGGTGAGCCGGTCACGGTATCGCCGCTGCCAGCCATACCACCCGTCGCGATCGGCAAACAATGCGGCGACCTCGTCGTCGTACGGCGCGCTCGCTAGCGGCAGCGACGAGAGCGCCCGGAAAAAAATCGTGTAGTCGACCTTGCCGTCTGCGAGCAGCTTCAGAGCCTCGGTCATCAGGCGCGCATCCTCCTCGACTGCCGACTTCAAGCCGAACTTCGCGCGCAACAGCGCGACGAATTCCTCACGATAGGCGGACTCGTACGCGCCGAGCGTCGCCTCGGCATCGGTTTTTGAAATGAGCGAGCCGAGCGCCGCCGCCAACGCATAACAGTTCCAAAGCGCAACCGACGGCTGCCGATCGAACGCGTAGCGGCCGCCGGCGTCGGTGTGATTGCAAATGAAGCCGGGTTCGTACGCCTCCATGAACCCATACGGCCCATAATCGAGCGTCAAGCCAAGAATCGACATGTTGTCGGTATTCATGACGCCGTGCGCAAAACCAACCGCCTGCCACTTCGCCAACAGCCGCGCCGTTCGGGTCACGACTTCTCGCAGAAAAAGGCTGTAACGGTCCTCGCGTTCGCCGGCAACATGAGCATAAAACCGGTCAATCACATAATCGGCAAGCGTTTTCACCGCGTCGAACTGCTGGCGGTAATGGAAAACTTCAAACGAGCCAAACCGCACCAGCGACTGTGCAATTCGTGACAGTACGGCCGCCGTTTCGGGCGTCTCGCGATAAACCGGTACATCGCTACCAACAATGGCCAGCGCGCGCGTCGTCGGAATGCCAAGATGATGCATCGCTTCGCTGCACAGGTATTCGCGGATCGTCGAGCGCAGCACGGCACGCCCATCGCCAAACCGCGAAAATGCAGTCTGACCCGCGCCCTTGAGTTGCCATTCCCAGCGTTCGCCGCGCGAATTTTCGATTTCCCCGAGCGACAGCGCCCGACCATCTCCAAGCTGCGGCACGAACGTTCCGAACTGATGTCCAGCATACAGCGCCGCGGTCGACGAGGCTCCGCGAAAGATCGCGTTGCCCGCCGCCAGCCCGAGGAACGCTTCCCGCCGCTGTTCACCCGCCCGTAAATCCAGCAAGCCAGCCACGTCCGGATTGAACGCTACCAAATATGGTGCCGGCAGCGGCGTCGGCATCCGGTGTTCAACGAATACGTCACCCAGCGCCCCAAGTGCGTCAAAGACTGGAAGTTCCTCAAGCGCGTGGCCCGCAAACACCGTCGAAGTCACAACCGTTTCAACCCCCCGCAGTTCAGTGGCGTTGCGGGCGGCCGCTGATTGACCGCGCCCGCGGCCGATCGCGATGGCCGTCGGCGCCCGGTCGCCCTCGGCGGTTGGGCCAGCCTCTTTTTACATCGTGTTCCGTGCGAAAATTCCACTCCGTCTCTGCGCAGATCTCGCAATATTGGCTACCATGCGAATTCTGTCAAAGGCCTTCGGGGCAAACCCGCCGGCTCTTACGCAGGCGCCTTTTAAAACGACCATTGACAGACGGCTCCAGCAGCGGACCGCGCTGGACGAACCACACGACCGCTTCACACGGCGACGCAACTTCGAGTGCGCCGGCAGTCTTCATGCATCAGCTAGCACGCGCTTTGAGGCTCTTACCGAGCAACGGCCGGCATCAAGATTTGTTGGCCGTTACGAGCGCTCCCGGGGTCGTCTTCACTCCGGTTCGCTCGTTGGATAAATCACGAAAGCAACGCGGCACCTCGTTTAAGGCTCTAGAAAATGACCGCGCTGTTCGCATCAGCAGCTTTTAACGTCGCGCTGCACGAGTTCATTGTTCATGGCAATTGCCGCGCGCACGCCACTGGCGGCCGCAACTACGACTTGATGAATCTCGGTAACGCAGTCCCCGGCCGCGAAACAGCCCGACACGCTTGTCAAATTGCAATCGTCGGTCTCAATCTGTCCATCCTTGGTCATATCGCAACCAAGCCGTTTTGGTATATCGGAGCGCTGTTTCAATGGGACGCTCAAAAACAAAGCGTCGCAAGCAATACGTTTGCCGCCCTTCAATTCAACGGCCAATACTCGCCCGTCTTTATCGATGACCTTGTCGATTGGCCGGCTTTCCATGCGAATATTTTTTCGAGCTATCCATTTCGCTTGATCATCGGAAATCTCGTCAGCGTGACCGCACACAACAATATCATGGGTCCATCCGTATAGTTCCTGAGCCAATTCGATTCCTGACCGAACGCGGTCGCCGGAAATAACAATGGGACGATCGCGTACCTCCCAACCATCGCAATACGGGCACACGAACGCGCTACGACCCCAAATTCTTGAAAGCCCGTCGATCTCAGGCAGCGCATCGATCATGCCGGTTGCTAATAGCACCAGATCGGCGAAACAACTCGCACCGTTTTCGAATGCAACGCGGAAGCGATTCGGTAGTTTCTCAATGTCGGATACGGTGGTCGCTTTGCGGCGAACAGTCGGATACGACTCAGCTTGCGCTCGAGCGATGCTTTCAATTGTTCCCGGCGGTGTTCCGTCCCGCGATAGAAATCCGTGCACTTCGTCGGCGCATGCGTTTCGTTGCAAGCCATTGTTGCACAACAGAACATCGCGCCGCGCGCGGCCCAGCAGGAGAGCCGCGTTTAAACCTGCGGCGCCTCCACCCACAATGACGACGTCGTACTCAGACCGCATTTACGATGGCGCTCCGAGCCTGGCATGTAGCCCGTCAGCCACCTTGCGGAGGGGGCCAACGTCAACGACGGACATCAGGGTGCTCGAGGCCACGTTTCTGATAGGCTTCTCATCGGCCTTTCCGATGTTCCGCCCCGTTACACGGGAGCAGCACAACGAGTGGTTCTTCTGTCGAGATCCTTCATGGCTCATCTTGGGCGATTGCAGTCTTGAGTCGCGCATATGAACCCTGACCACCTCAATTGTCATCGGCAGCGTTCCGCCACATCCGATTGTCGAACGAGCTCCACCCGTTCCGGGTTGCTTGGGCATATCATTCACGCCCGCGATTGCCTCTTCACGCATCGAATCCCCTTTCACTGACTACTTCATCTCACTCTTGCTCAACTGCGCCGTAAGAAAAGACTCCCGCCTGCGTTCGCGTCAGCCATGGACTTCAGCCGTTAAGTTCGCGTCGGCGCGCAGCGATTAACTCGACTAATGCGGAGCTTATGGCTGCCGCTGATGCGCTGCGGGATTGGGAACTCACTCGACTCATGTCCACCCGAGACGCATGCGCCGGTCGACGATCGCTCAATCGCGCAGTTCAACAAGACCGACACAGAGATCGTCGCGGTCAAGCTCTTGCCGACGACGACGCCTGGGACGCGCCGCGCCCGCGGGAAAATTTCCTCGACTGGTTTTATCCCTACGACAGTTCCTGCAGGGCATTCTGGATACTGCCGCGCACAAGTCCGGGTGCCGTCGACCAGTTGTGCGACCTTCGTTTTCGCGTCCACTCCCATCGCGCGCAGTCCGGCCCCGACTACGACGAGGTACCGAAGATGAGATTCCCCGTTCGGGCGTGGATCCTGACCGCCGCGCTCGGAGGGCTGGCAACCGCCCTCATGACGCGGAGTCGCCTCGAAGCGGCGCCTCCAGCGGCGCCGACAGAGGATGCCGGCTCCGAGAAGAGTGCCGACGTCGAGGCGACCTCTCGCCGATTCCTCAACTACGTGCTGCTTCCCATTTGGGTCATTTCGGGCTTCATGGATTACCTGTGTCATCGCTCTTCGAAGATCGAACATACCAGCGGGACGCACGAATCCATGACGCACATGCTCATGATCGCGAGCACCGGCGTCGGCGTGTCCGCAGCGATGTTCTTCGAAGTCAACGAACTCGTGCTTTCGATTATGATGGCGGCAGCGCTCGCGCATGAGGCCATCCTCATTTGGGACCTCGGCTACGCGGTGAAGCGACGTCCTCCGTCGCCGACCGAACAGCACATTCATAGTTTTCTCGAAGTCCTGCCGTTCACGGGGTTGGCGTTCTCGGTGTGCCTCAATCCGGATGATTTTGCGATTCTGATGGGCCGCGGAAAGCGGCCGCGTCGTTTTCGCCTCGAGCCCAAGCGGCATCCGCTGTCGCCACTCTACAATACGGTCGTCATTGCGCTCATCACGGCGACCCTTATAGTGCCGTATACGGAAGAGCTGCTGCGGTGCTATCGGGTCGATCGGACGCTGTTGCCGCACCCGGTCTCGGGCGACGCATAGCGTACGCCATTTAGCCCCAACGCTCGACTGGAGTCGACCCTCGCGCGTGCCTTTCTGTCGGCGTCGCGATGACGGACCAAACGTTGCTTTACATTGGGACGAACAACACCTAGCGCGCCGGCCGCTGTGGACGTCGAAGCTATCGTAAAGTCCCGGTCGATTTCACTTCACAGTTCCCGTTGTCAGTCGACTTGGGATTTGCTCGCTTACCGCACAGTGGCTCGGCCGGCGTAGCGCGACTGTCCCGGCAGCCACTCACAGATGCTGCCGTCGCGCATTTTGAACGATTCGCAGCCGTCGACGTCGGGATTGAAATCGGCGTTGTGCGCTTTGGTCGCCGGCCAGTCAACCTGCGGTTCCGCTCGCGCGGCCGCGCGAGCCTTTAGGTAAGAAAACTGCGGCGCCTTCGCAACAACATTGAGCGCGTTGGCCAACCGCTGAGCATCATTCATGAGCAAAGTATATCATCATCGTATCAAGCCGAGCTACGAGACATCAAATCATTGAAACCCAAACCTTCAACGAGGAAGAAGCCGCAACGCCAAGCGCTAGCCCGCGCTTTTACATCTTGTAGCTGTGGAGGCCGCTGATCCAGATGTTCACGCCGAGATAGCAAAACAGGATCGACGCGAAGCCAAAGATTGACCACCAGGCCAGCCGCACCCCGCGCCAGGCGCTGCGCGTATGCAAGTGCATGTACGCGGCGTAGACGATCCATGAGAACAGCGCGGCGGTCTCCTTGGGGTCCCACTGCCAGTAACCGCCCCACGCTTCTTTGGCCCACCAAGCACCCGTGATGATGCCGACCGTGAGCAGCGGCAGGCCAACGGCGATGATGCGGTAGGTCATGATGTCGAGCTGCGGCAACGACGGTAGGGACGCCAACCATAGCGCGACCGGATCGCCTTGAGCGACACCCGACTCAATACCGGGTGTCTCGCGCATCGTACGGATGATGGAGCGCTGGCCGGGGACGGGCGCGCGTATCTGCATGGTCGCGCCGGTCGCGCCGCCCTCGGCGACGGCACCCAGCGGTCCGACTGCGACCCGCAGGTTCAGCGCGCGTTCACCATAGTACTTGATGAGGTGCACGAGCGCCATCGCGAACGCAACCGCGAACGCCGCGTACGACGACACTACCAGCGGAACGTGAATCTTGATCCAATAGGACTGCAGCGCCGGCACCGCTGGCAGATAGCCTTCGTTCCAGGTCAACCCGTACGACAAGAACCCGGCGGCCAGCGCTAAGACGAAACCGCCGACAAACCACAGATCGTAACGGATCGCAAAACCGATGAAGATCGCTACGCTCATGGCCGCAAACAGCGACAATGAGCCATACAAATTGGTCAACGGCCAGATGTGCGAGGTTTGATTTCGCACCACCAGTTCGGCGAACTGGACGACGCAGCCGACGATCGCAAACGGAATGCCGATCGCCTTAGCAGCCGGGATGCGCGCTAGGAAGTACGTTCCCAGCGCGAGCGTGCCCGCGATGTAGGCGGAGATGGCAATGACGATGAGGATTTGGTCGGGGTTCATGCGTTCACTTTACCGGGTTCCCGTGCGTTCCAGTACGGCCCTGGTCGCAAGGGCTTATGACGCTGGCGGCTGACCGCGCGAGGGCGGCGACCAGATCGCGAAACTGCGATTCGAAGATGTCGTAGCCTTTGACGGTTGTCGCAGCCAGGCCGACAACCCACGAGCGCCCCGCGCCGTCGACGCGCACGTAGAGTCGCGCAGGTACGAGATAAAACGAGACGCACAGCCCAAGCAACAAGATGAAGGCCCCGAGCCCCACCAGCGCGACACCGGGATCGTGACGGTACTGGATGCCCGAGTAGATGGTGTAGCGCGCCGGGCGCACGCGATAGCCGGCTCCTAAATCGACGGTTTCGCCCAGCGGCACCAGCAGCTTGCCCAGTAATTGATCGCCGTCGAAGACGCTCAGCACGACGCCCGGATCGTTCGCGCGCGGATCGGCGCTGACGCCGCCGGTACGGCGATCGAGCGTGCCCACGAACTGAGCGTACTGAAGCGTTCGTGAGGTCGCACCCAAGGCGAACGCCTCGCCCTCCTTGAGCGGCCCTGCCGGCGCACCCGACACCGGCCGGCCATCTTTGGTGACGGCAAAGTCGATCGCATAGCCGTATGTCGCTTGATAGTACAGGGTGCCGTCAATATCGATCGGCTGGTTCACCCGGAGCACTGCCGGCCACTCTTTGCCGTCGCGGCCGACGACGTGCAAGTACGAAACGTAATCGATCGGCTGATACACCAGACCGCTCTTGGTGACGATCGGGTCGATGCGATAACCGAAGCGGTCCAACCGCAACCGCGCGCCGCTCGGCGCAATCGTTTGCGACGAGCCCGAAACGATCGCCGTCTCGCCGCTGAAGCCCCAGGCCCAATAGATCGTCGTGCCGGTCGCGATTACCAGGAATCCGAGATGCGCCAGCAAGACGCCACGCCGTGCCCAGTTGTGCTTGTCGGCAAAGGTCCATTCTACGCCGCCCAAGGCGCGTTTTCTGACCTGCCAACCGCGGCCGGCGAAAAATTGCTCGACCCGCCGGCGCACGTCGGCCTCGTCGCCGTCGACCTGCAAGCGCGCGTGGAGCGGAATCGACTCGATCTTGACCGCGCGCAGCGGTGGCAGCCGAGCCGGGATCACGCGCTTGAACGTCGCGACCACGATCGAGACGACGATGAGGCCGATGATGCCGATATAGGCCGGCGAATGATAAATGTTGTCGAGATGCAATCGAAGCACGAGACGCACAAGCGGCGGTGCGTAGATTGTCGCGTAGAATGCCGGGTCACGTCCCTGCTCGACGATGACGCCAATCAGCGTCATGGTCCCCCAAATCGCGAACAGCGTGACGGCAAACCCTACGTTGGCGAACAGCCGCAGAACATTCGAGATGCCGGCGCTCAGCTGCGCACCGAGGTCCCGGCTGTCCTGCGTGGGTGCGGCGCCGATGCTGGCCACTAGGTCGCGTCGACTTGCTTGCGCCAGGATTTCTCGAGCAGGACGATCACCCAGATGCTCACCTCGTAAAGCACGTACATGGGGACAGCCAGCAACAACATGGTGGTCGGCGAGGCATCGGGCGCGCCGAGCCCGCCCAGCAGCAGGATCCCCATCCCGGCATAGCGCCGGTACTTGCGCAACATGCCGACGTTGATCAGCCCGATGCGCGCCAGGGCGACCATGACGACCGGCGTTTGGAAGACCAGCGCGAACGCCAGCAACAACAACAGGATTAAGTTCAACGTGGCTTCGATTCCGAATGTCGCCTTGGCAAGCGTTTGGGTCACACCGAGCAGCGCCGACAGCACCTTGGGCATGATGAAATAGTGGCAGAACAAAATGCCGGCCGCACCTAGCAGCAGCGACGGCGCGACGTACGCGTACACGACCCGCCGGGTCCGTGGATGGAATGCCGGGACGATGAACATCCAAAGCTGATACAAGATGATCGGCATGCCGAGCACGATGGCGCCGTAGATCGAAAATTTGAATTCGGTAAAGATCACGTCAGTCGGCGAAAACGCGTTCAGCTCGATCTTCGGTAAATACAAATTTTTCAGCCAGGTGATGATGTACGGCGACGGCGCGAACAGTCCGATTGCCAAAACGCCCACGGTTCCCAACGTGACGATCAGCCGCTGCCGCAACTCCCGCAGGTGCTCGGTAAACGGCATTTCCTTTTGATCCCAGCCGGATTCTACGCGAGGGTCGACCTTCGCGGGAGTCGGCTCCTCAGCGACCACGGTGAGGCCGGCTAGGGTTTCGCCACGGGCTCGCTGGCCGGTGCCACCGTGTCGGCTTCAGCTTTAGCGCGGGCCTCAGCGCGAGTTCGCTCGGCGGCGACGTCCGCCTCCGCCTGGCCGACCATGAATTCTTTTTTCGCCTGACCGAGCCCGCGCGCGAGCTTGGGGACCTTGTCGGCCCCAAACAGCAGCACCGCCGCCCCTACCAGGATCGCAATCTCCATCGGATTTCCGAACATATGATGCCTCTTTCGTTCCGGGGTTATTTCGCGGGCCGGCCCCAATCTCTCTGCGGGCTCCTCGGACACACCAAATCGGCGACCTCGCCAGCCTGTCAACGTTCCACCGGCCGCGACGGACGCCAGCGGACCCCCGGGACTTCTATTCTACCCCATCGCCCCGCACGGCACCCGAGGTCACGAGCTCGCCCGCCAGCGCTTCGAGCCGCGAGCGGATAGCTCCGCGGCCGAAAGGCGCCAGCGACATCTTCGCTCGCTCGACGTATCCGGCGATCGCTTCCCGGGCCCGCGCCGGCCCGCCCGCGGCGTTGACGCCGGCGACGATACCGGCTACCGCTTGCGGGTCGTCCTCGCGACTTGCGTAGAACGGCGCGATTCCGGCTCGGAACCCGGCCGGCGCCGTTTCCAGCGCCAGCAGCAAGGGTAAGGTCACCTTGCGCTCGCGCACGTCGTTGCCGACCGGTTTTCCGACCTGGACGGTGCTGGCGGTAAAATCGAGCACGTCGTCCAGCATTTGGAACGCGATGCCGTAGTACAAGCCGAAATCACGCAGCGCTTTCGAGCGCAGCGCGCTCGCGCCGCCCATGATCGCACCGCATTCTGCCGCCGCCGCAAACAGCGACGCAGTCTTCTTCACGACGATGTCGATGTAGCCGGCGGTCGGCAGGTCCAGGTCGCCGATCGCACGCAGCTGCAAGACTTCGCCGTCGCAAATGTCGGCCAGCGTCGCCGACAAGATATGCGGAATAGGCTGCGGATAGTTCGCGGTGACGTTTTTGAAGATCCAGGCGAACAGATAATCACCCGCTAGGACGCTGATGCGGTTACCGAAGTCGACCGCCGTCGCATTGACGCCGCGTCGCACTTCGGCGCGGTCGACGACATCATCGTGGATCAACGTCGCGACATGGATCAGTTCCATGTACGCCGCCAGCGGTAAATGCTCGCGCGGATCCGCGCCGTTGGCTTCGGCGCACAGCAACGTCAAACGCGGCCGAAGCCGCTTTCCGCCGGCGGCCAGCATCCGCCGCACGGCTTCAGTGATGAGCGCATTATCCGTCGAAAAAGAAACCCGGAAGAAGTCCTCGACGAGCCCGTAAAGGTCGTGATCGCTGGCCGCATCGAGCGCCGCGCTCGGCCGTTCGATCATGCCGTTCCTACGTGAACGGCGATCGCACCGCCGGCAAGGCGCAGATAGCGCACGTCATGGAAGCCGGCGGTCGTGAAGCGCACGGCCAGCTCGTCGGCCCCGGGAAAATTGGTCAGCGAGTTCGGTAGATACCGGTAGGCGCTTTTCGATCCTCCAACGACACCGCCGACCAGTGGAACGAGTCCGTAAAAATAGGCGTTGAAGGCGCGCCGGAATACAGGGTTCGGCGCTTTGGAAACATCGAGGTTGACAAAGCGCGCACCCGGCGCGAGGATCCGCCGCGCTTCGCGTAAGGTCGCGACGATGTCGACAACGTTGCGCAGGGAAAACCCCATGATTGCGCCCGCGAATGCCCGATCGTCGAACGGCAACGCCATAACATCCGCCGGGACAAACCGCACCTCTCCTTTCGCCTCGCGCATCGCGCGGCGGCGCGCGCCGGCCAGCATCGGCTCGCAAAAATCGACGCCGGTGACATGCAGGCTTGGATCCGACCGTAACAGATGAAATGTCAGGTCGCCGGTGCCACAACAGAGATCGAGGATGCGGCCGCCGGCCGGGGCGTGTAATTCCCGAACTGCGCGCCGTCGCCAGAACTCATCGACGCCGGCGGTAAGGAGCCGATTGGTCAGATCGTAACGTGGCGCAATCGTCGCGAACATCTCGCGAACGAAAACAGCCTTGCTCGCCGGTTCCCTTGCCAGGGCCGGCTCCGCGCGCGATAGGGAGAACACACCCCTGCCCTTGCGGGCCGTCTTGAAAAATCCCCGCTATTTTCAACAGTGGCGGCCCGCCGGATAATCCGGTGTGACTTTTGGCGGATGGAAATGCTCGCGATCAGATCAATCGAGGCGGTCGTCGGTGCGATCGAACGAGGCAAGTCGATCGAGGTCGGCGCGTACGTCCTGCGAACCGGCCGAGTTTTACGCGCGCTGGAGGCCGCCGCCGACCGCGGGGCCACCGTCCACGTCCGCCTCGAAGGCGCACCGTACGGAAGCGGCGGAGCGGGAAGCGCGGTTAACGAAGCCGCGGTCCGCGATCTGCAGGCTCACGGCGCAGCCGCTTCGGTCACCGCTAAGGGTGCCGCGCCGTTGCATCTCAAAGCGGCAATAATCGACGGGACGGCGTATCTCGATGACCGGAATTGGGCCGACCACGATTCGCAGACGATCGTCGTTACAACTGCCGCCGAAGACGTCGCCGCCGTCCGATCAGCTCTCGCCGGGAAGCCAAGCACCGGCGGAGGCCTCACGACGGTCAAAGGTGATGCGCTAGCGCTCGAAGCGGCGACGATTCTCGGCGCTGCCGGCGATCGAATCGACTGCCAAAGCGAAGCGTTCGGCTTCTCGCCGATTTCAGCTGCGCTGCGGTCGCGCGCCGAGGCAGGCGCACACGTTCGGTTGTTGGTCGCAGCTCAGGACGAGCGCGCCGCCGTCAACCTGCGCGAAGCGCAAGCCCTGAGGTCGTTGCAGCGTTCAGGCGTCGAGATACGCATAACGGGCAGCGACGAGAAGCTGTGCGTCGCCGGCGACGCCGGCTGGGTCGGTTCGGCCAACGCGACCTTCGGCTGGCCCGAGACGATCGACTGGGGCTTGCAAACGCGGGCGCCCGGAATAGTTGAAACGCTTCGCGGCCGGTTCGCCTCGAATTGGGCGGCCGGCTCGCCCTACATCCCGCCCGCCAAGGCGCCGGGGCCGCGAAATGCGGCTAGGGAGCGGTCGCGCGCACCTCAGCCTGCCGTACAAATCGTAGCGTCTGCAGCGCCGTTACGAGCAACGCTAGCGCCAACGCCAGAGTCAGATATGGCAACGTATCGACCACCGTGTTGAGCAAGAACGCGAGCACCGGCAACCCAATGAGGAAGCCCGTCAGCCGGCGTTCATCGCTCATGGCGTACGGTAGTCCCCAACTGGCGTACCACGGATACAGCACCGTACTGAGCGCCGCCATGCCATGCGTCGCGGTCGTAAAATAGCGGCCTGCGATAAATGCGATCAGCACCATGCAGCCGATCCACGCCGCAGCCAGCGCATGCACTTCGATCGCCGCGCTAGCCTGCTCGCCGAGGTGGTTGCGTAGCGCGCCCACATAGGCTTCACCGCCGAGCCACCACGACGCTCCGACGCTGAGTGCAACGGATGCGCTTCCAAGCACGACGCGACGGCGCCGATCGCTCACCGATGCGAACGCCAATAGCGCCAGCAACATGAAGGGTAATTTCACCAGCCCCGCGCAGGCGGCTAGCGCCACGCCCCCAATCGGGCTTCGCCGCACCGCGACCGCCGCGGCGACGACGAAACTGAGCGCGAGCAAATCGTTATGGCCATTGACGACGAACTCAAAGATGATGGCCGGGTTGATCGCAAACAACGCGACCGCCGGCCAAGACATTCCAAGCTTGCGCAACAGTATCGCCACCAGGGCGATCAGACCCACATTGAACCAGCGTAAGACCAAGAGCTTCCCGGTCAATGTTGCAACTGGGGCCAGGACCGCACCGGCCAAACCGATGCCGAGGGGCCCGTATAATGCCGGAAAAACCGGCGTTCCTCGCAGCAGATTGATGATGCCGAATTCGCCGTCGAACGGGACATCGGGCGGCTGATAGGCCGCATGGCCGAGCAGCGAGTAGCCGACGTAAAGGTACATGTCGCTGCTGGTCACGGTCGGAGTGAGCAGCGCGATCGCCGCCATCACAACGGCGGCGCAAACGACGAACGCTGCGCCGAAGCGGACGGCGGCGGGGCGCAGCAGCGCGCGATAAAGCCAGAACAGCAGCCCCGAATTGACGACGGCGAGACCCCCCAGCAGCGGTCCCAACACGACCCGATCCAGGTCAAATCGCCAGCGGCTGTCGACGACCGCCAGCGGAAAGCCCTGCTGCCACCCTTCGGCTTGCGTCACGACGAAGTGCTGCATTAGGCACGACTGCAGGCCGAAGAGCGTCGCCAGCCCGGCGATCGGTATCGCCACGGCCCAGGGCAACCGAACTTTGTCCACCAGCCAGCCTAGCTCGGGCGGCCCCGCTAGCGGACGGCGGCCAAAAGCGGCACAGCGCGTCGCGATGATTTCGCCAATCGCGGCCACCATCAGAACCAAGTAAAACAATCGTGGCCGGCCTCCCCTCCGGCTGGAATGGCTCGCATCGACTCACTACACCAGCCGCCGGCGGTCGGTCTGCGCCCGCGGCGGCGCCCCAAAACGTGCGCCGAGCCCCCCGCCCTATGATCGGCCGGTACGGTAGGGGATAAGCGGACCGCACGCCCGGGGGGACGTCCGGCCGTCGGCTACGCGCTGTCGGCCGGACGCCGATAACCTCATACGGGGACGTATTTTTGCCGCTGCTGCTTTTGGTTTGATGTTCGCTCAGAAGACGGTCTGGCTGTGCTTGACCTTGCTTTCGATTTGCTGTGCGGCTACCGGGCAGATTCTGTTCAAAATGGGCGTCCGCTCGATGAGCTTCTCGATCGGTAAACTCGGATCGATCGGAGCCATCGCCAAAACACTGGCCAATCCATATGTCGCTTCCGGCCTGGCCTTTTTCGCGGTCGGCACGATCCTTTGGCTCGCCGTCATCTCGGGAAAACAACTGTCGAGCGTCTATCCCATGGTGAGCCTCGGCTACATTCTCATCACGGTCGCTTCCATCGCTCTGTTCGGCGATTCCATTTCGCTGTTCAAGGCGCTGGGAATGATCTTTATCTTGACCGGCGTTTTGCTCATCAACACGCAGCCCAATGACGAGCGACCTGTTTCAGCAGCCTGCGGTGCCCGCGTATTCGCGTCGGCACCCGATACGCCTCACGCTTGCGACAACAATCCATTGGCCGCCCGGTCAGCGCAGAGTGAGCGATGAATTCAAGGACAGCCGTGACGGCGCGAACCCGGCCGGTACGACGGCCCTCGCCGAAAGGCACCGTGCACTACGACGTCGTCGTCGTCGGCGGCTTTGGTCACGTCGGCTTGCCGCTTGCGATCGCTTTAGCCGACAAGGGCAATCGCGTCTGCGCCCTCGACATCGACCCGAGCCGGCGCGAAGACATCGCGGCTGGAATCATGCCGTTTCACGAGCAGGGCTGCGATGCCAAGCTCAGCGACGTGCTCCGACGCGGCACGCTCGACGTCAGTCTCGATCGTTCGGCGATCTCGCGATCCGAGGTCGTAATCATCGTCATCGGCACGCCGGTCGATCGGCATTTGAATCCCGAATTCGAACCGATGCGCGCCGTCTTGGAATCCTACAAGGATCTCATGATGGATGGCCAGCTAGTGGTCTTGCGCAGCACCGTCTTTCCAGGGACGACCGACACGTTGCGCCGCTGGTTCCTCGAGTGGGGAAAACACGTCGAGTTGGCATTCTGCCCGGAGCGCATCGCCGAAGGTCATGCGCTGGAAGAGCTTGCGACGCTGCCGCAAATCGTCTCTTCGTTCACTGAAGCCGGGATGGCTCGCGCTCGAAAACTGTTCGCCACGGTCAGCCCCGAGATCCTCGAGCTAACCCCGATCGAAGCCGAACTCGCGAAATTATTTTCGAACGTCTGGCGCTACACGCTCTTTGCCACCGCCAACCAGTTCTTCATGCTCGCCAACGATCACGACGCCGACTTTTACCGTATCCATCACGCCATGACGCACAAATATCCGCGCGTCAAAGATCTTCCCAAGCCCGGTTTCGCGGCCGGACCTTGCCTTTTCAAGGACGCGATGCAGCTAGCCGCATTTAACAACAATCGATTCTATCTCGGCCACGCGGCGATGCTCGTCAACGAGGGGTTGCCGAACTATCTGGTCGATCGCTTGAAGTCTCAGTATCCGCTGCACACGATGACGGTTGGGCTGTTGGGAATGACGTTTAAAGCGAACAGCGACGACAAGCGCGAGTCGCTATCATATAAGCTACGAAAGATTCTGGCGTTCGAGAGCCGGCGCGTCCTGTGCTCCGACGCGCACCTGCACGAACCCGACTTCGTCGCACCGGAGTTGCTTGTCGAGCAATCGGATTTGATTATTCTAGCCACGCCCCACGACGAATACAAGCGGCTCTCGATCCCCGAATCGAAAACCGTCGTCGACATTTGGAACGCATTCGGACGTGGTTGTAAAGTCTAAACTCAGCTTGGTGTGCCCGGTCTACAACGAGGCCGCCAACATCGTCGAGCTGCTCGAATCCATTACGCGCCAGGTGCACACCCCATGCGAGCTCGTAGTCATCTACGACCAGGATGACGACTCGACGTTGCCAGTGATCGCGGCAAACGAGAGCCGGTTCCGCTTTGGGATTCGGCGCGTCAAGAACGCCTATGGCAGCGGTGCGTTGGGTGCCGTCAAGACCGGCCTAGCCGAAGCCTGCGACGCTGTTGTCGTGATCATGGCGGATTTGGCCGATGATCTGAGCATCGTGGACGAGATGTTCGCGACTTTGCAGAGCGGTCCGCTGGATGTCGTGTGCGGCTCGCGCTACATGCACGGCGGCCGGCAAATCGGCGGGCCGCCACTGAAAGGCGCGCTTTCCCGATTGGCCGGGCTTTCGCTGCGGTACCTCGCCCGCGTGCCCACCCACGATGCTACCAACAACTTCAAGATGTATCGACGCAGTTTTCTGCAGCGCGTCGACATCCAGTCGCGAGCCGGTTTCGAGATCGGGCTCGAACTCGTCGTCAAAGCGCACGTCATGGGGTTCCGCATTGGGGAGATCCCGGCGACCTGGCGCGATCGCGTCGCAGGCCGGTCGCGGTTCCGGCTGATGCACTGGCTGCCGCACTACCTCCGCTGGTATCTCTACGCGTTCCGACACCACCCGCAACCGACCACTTCCCACGCTCCGAACTGAGGTCACGCCGCACATGAAGCGCATCCTTGCCTTGGGCGGCGCCGGATTCATCGGCTCGTACATCGTCCGGGAACTCCTCGACGCCGGCCATCACGTCACCGTTGTCGACAGCTTCACCAAGTACGGTTATATCGAGCACGATTTCTACGGCCATCCCAACTTCCGCTTGGAGACGGCCGACGCGCGCGCGATGTACGCCCGTGACTTTCGCGACTACGACGTCATTCTGGTTCTGGCCGCACTCATCGGCGGAATCCGCTACTTTCACAAAATCCCGTACCGGATCGCTCGCGACAACACGGAGATCCTCACTCACGCCATCGATGCGACCTTGGCGGCGGCCCCTGAAGCCCTGCTGGTATACTTTTCATCGTCGATGGTTTACGAGCGGATGAGCCGCCCGGTAACCGAGGTCGACGCGCTGCAACAGCCGGTCCCGCTGACGAACTACGGCATGCAAAAGCTCTTCGGCGAGTTCGTGACCCGTGGCGCTCATGAGGAGTACGGCCTGCAATACCTGACACTGCGCCCGTTCAACGCCGTGGGAAGCGGCGAATTGCCCGATCTAAAATCCGACGGGACGGTCGAGTTTGGGATGGCGCACGTCATCCCGGACTTTATCTACAAAGCGATGATCCGGCAGACGCCATTTGAGATCTTCGGTGACGGCGAGCAGGTCCGTACGTTCACTCATGCGCGGGATATCGCGACCGCCGTTCGGATGCTGCTGTCGGCCGGCTTGCGCAATGACGATTTCAATCTGTGCGGCAACAACACGCTCGCCATGAACGAACTCGCACGACTCGTCTGGTCGCACGTCAACCCAGGGCTACCGTTCCCGCCGGTTCGCCGGATGCCGGTTCCGCCAGCCGACGTACGGTTCCGAGTCGGAACGTCAGAGAAAGCGAAGCAGGCTCTGGGTTGGGAACCAAAGCTCGAGATCGGCTACATCATCGACGACACGTTTCGCTACATTAGCTCAAAGATGCGCGGGCGGGCATCGGCATGATCGAGGCGCCCAAGGCGCTCATTGAGCCCGAGCTGTACGCCCAACGCTTTAGCGAACGAGATCTGGCGAGCGCGCGCGCGATGTGGCGCCCGATCGCCGGCTACCTGCAACGTTACGTCGACGCCTCGGGGACGACCCTCGATCTGGGCGCCGGCTTTTGCCATTTCATCAACACGATCGAGTCGTCGGTGAAGATCGCCGTCGACATCAATGCGGCGCAACTGGCGAGATACGCCGGACCCGGCGTGCGCTGCCTGAGCATCGATGGGGCCGATCTTGCGCAACTTCCAAGTGGTTCGATCGACACCGTATTTGCAAGCAACGTGTACGAACACTTCCCATCTCGGGAATCGGTCGCCGCGAGCCTCGCCGAGATTCGGCGTATCCTCAAGCCCGGCGGCCGGGCGATCGTCATGCAGCCAAATTTCCGCTATTGCATGAAGCGCTACTTCGATTTCTTCGATCACCGCCTAGCATTCACGCACGACGGGATGGTGGAAGGCCTCGAGATGAGCGGTTTTCGCATCGATCGGGTCATTGCGCGGTTTCTGCCATATACAACCAAGAGCGGGCTCCCGAAGCACCCGTTGCTTGTCGGCTGGTACTTGCGCATGCCCGCACTGTGGTCGATTTTTGGGGCGCAGATGCTCATCGTCGCAGTGAAGCCAAGTCTTTCCGTACGGCCGGTCGGCTCGTGGTGAAATCGGGTCGGGGTTGGTTCGGGCGAGCAACAACCGGCAATATGTCTACGCAAAGACGCCGCGATTGCGCATCGAATGTAGCGGCTGCATGAGCGGCGTTGGGCGTGCTTTTGAGTGTTGCCTAGCGGACTGGCCCTTTTGGGTTGCGGAGATCGAGGACGATAAGCGAGGCCGACTCCGCGGAGCCGGCATAATCCGCAGTGAACCGGGTGCGATAGCGCTTTCGTAATGCGGTAATCAACTCATCCGCTCGGCTGTAGCGCAGGCTGCCCGAATCATGCAGACGCTCGCCGCGCTCGCCGACACGAACCAGGTCGAGTTCGAGGATTCCGCTTCCGGCGAGTTCGCCGATCTTGCGGCACGCGTCGTCGATAGCGCGCGGATCGCTCCAGCGCTGGGCATACTGCGAAAGTCGGAAGACCTCGGGGTGCTCCCACGTCGCAAAACCGTGGATCGGTTGTAGCGCGGCCCCGCGGTAGTAGCCCACCGTCGAGCCTGAAAAGTCGGGCGCGACGACGTAGACCGCCTGGCGGCTTCCGCTGCGCTGCACCTGCTGCACGAGCGCGCGAATTCCGGATTTGGGAATAGTGAATTCGCGGTACGCGGCCGTCAGATTCACAATCGCGATGGCAAGCACGATGCTGAAGCTACGGTAGGTTGGATGGCGAACGGACAGGCCCTCGATCCAGTGCGCGCAATAGACGCAACTCACGGGTAAAAACAGTACGAAGTAACGCGGCTCGAACAGAGCAATCATCGCTAGTCCAACGATCGCGACCGTCAAGATGAAGCCAAAGGCCAGATCGACTGCCGCTGTCTGCCGTGCGACCGATTCGGGGTTGGTGTGCAAGGTGCGCTGAGCGCGCCACATGCGTAGGCCGAGCGCAGCGACAAAGACGCACGAGACGAGCCATCCGTAGGTAAAGGCGGGGCCCGATGGCATCGGCAGTATCAACGCGGCAGTGTACTGGATAAATGTCGGTCGTTCTAGCAAGCTGGGAACGTACGCCCACGGAGTTCCCGAATGCATTTGGATGCGCATCAGCCCGCTGAGCGGTAAACTCACCAGGGCAATGAAGCCGAATCCGGCAACGCCCAGCCGAAGCGACAGTCCACAGACCCGCTGAAGGTACGCGTAGGATGCCGCCACGGCGCACACAAGGACGAACCCAATGTAATGTGTATAGACGAGCAACGCCATGAGGAACACGCTGCCGGCGAACGCGCTGGCCTTGCCAAAGCGAATATAGCGGCAAAACAACAGGGCGGCCCCGGTCGCGAATAGGGTGGCAAACGCGTATGGCCGCGCTTCGAGCGAATAGTACACGAGCTCGTACGACGAGATCACCAGCAGTGTCGCGATGACCGCCGTGCGACGGGTTCCCGCGATGCATCCCAACAAGTACGTGAGCGGCACGACGGCCACCATCGCGACGAGCGACGGCAGTTTGAGCGCCCACTCGCTAAACCCGAAGCGATGCGCCCACACATACATGAACAAAAAAAAGAGCGGCGGGTGGCCTTCGGAGCTGATTAAGCGATCGAATACCGTCCGTATCTCGTCTGAAACAATGTCGAAATACGTATAACCTTCGTCGCGCCACAAACCGGTCCCGACGAGCGGGATCCGTACCAAGAGCGCGCCGGCGATAAGGACCAAGAGCCACCACCGGTCGGTGACCGTGACCTTCCCCGCGCCCGCACCACCAGCGACCATATACGGGTGTATCGGCCGGTGCTGGGATCGCCCCAAGCGGGCTCAAAGCGGAGCTAGCTCCCGAAAAGCGCTCGCGCGTTGGCTGTCGTCTTAGCGATCACGGTCTGAACGGGTGTTTGGAGAACACCCGCCAGGCACTCGGCGGTAGCGGTGATAAATGCGGGTTCGTTACGTTTTCCGCGGTGCGGGACCGGCGCCAGATATGGGCAGTCGGTCTCCAAGATGATCCGGTCAAGTCCAACGGCCTGTACCGCCTCTCGTAACGGCGCGGCGGTTTTAAAAGTGACGACGCCGCCGATTCCTAAGAGCAGGCCGAAGTCGGCGAATGCCCACGCTTGCCGGCGGTCGCCGGTGAAGCAGTGGACGACGCCCCGCATCGGCGGGACAAACTCGTCCCGCAGGATGCCCACGAAGTCCTCGTAAGCGTCGCGGTGATGGAAGATGAGCGGCATTTTCCGCGCACGCGCGTAGCGAACTTGCTCGACGAGCACGAAACGTTGACGAGGACGCGGGCTGTGCTCGTAATAGTAATCCAGTCCGGTTTCACCAAGCGCTACCGGCGCTCTGGCCGCCCCGGCGATCAGGGCGTCGAGCGCCGCCGGCAGGTCACCGGGCGCGGTCTTCGCTTCGTGTGGGTGGATGCCGATTGCGGCCAGCAGGTTGAACTCCTCAGCGACTTCCAAGGCCCGACGGCTATCCTCCAAATCGCAACCGACCGTCAGGATCGTTCCCACCCCCGCTTCGCGGGCCCGGGCAAGCATCGGCGGGCGGTCGACGTCGAAGGCTGCAGCGTGGACGTGGGCGTGGGTGTCGAAGACCATGAAGTGAGAGTAGCGTGATCTCGGACTCGAACCCCTGGCGTGGCGGCCGGGTGTTACGGATCGCGCTCGGGCTCTCGCTCCTTGCCCACCTGCTGCTGGCGGTTCTGTGGGTCTTCGGAACCGCCGTCATCGCGCGTGTTGCGCCCCGCGCGCTCCCCCCGCCCAAAACCGAAGTGGTGACGACGTCAAGCGCGGTACGGCTGGAGCGGCGGGCAAAGCCGCGACCGCCGCTGCCGACGGCGCGGCGCGCTACGATCCCGGCGCGCCCACAGCCGCCGCGGCCACGTCAGGATCCCGGCCGCATCGCCCTCGCGCCGTTGCCGCTTCCGCGACCGCCGCCGGCAGCGCGCCGCCGCCCCGAGATCGCGCGCGAACGGCCGGCTGCGGCCCCAGCGCCGCCGCGGCTCGCGACGCCGCAGGCGATCGCCGTTGCGCCGCGCGCGCCGGCAGCACCGTCGAAGCCGTCGCAGTTCAGCGAAGAGCGCCTCGCGCAAATGGAGCGCGAATTCGCTCAGACCATCGCGCAGACGCGCCGCGAACACAGCATCTCGCGCATTTCGACCGAACCGCCGGCGGCACCGAAGCGCTACTCCGTGCAAATGCGCGGCACGATCGGTGACGTATCCCACTACCAAGGGTTGTGTGACCCGATCAAGTCGTGGGGGGCGGACGGTTTCGATTACTACTACGTGACGTGCCATATCATCTATCCGGATGGAAACGTCCACGACGACCCGGTACCGTGGCCGGTTCGCTTTCGGCCCAACGCCGATCCGTTCAACGGAACCTTGCGCGAGGAACATGCACCGCTGCATCTGCCGCTCGCGGGCTGGGCACTGGCGCCGAACCAATACCTCACCGAAGGCCTCCGTTGGTATCTTCGAGTCAATGGCGTCGCCGTCAAGGATCGCGGTTAGTCAATCGAGATCGCTTCCAAGCGCGGAAAGAGCGGCTCGATCGCGGGTCTCGTTAAGGTATTCGCGGGCATCCCGCCCCACACGATTTCGGTCTGCCAATCGCCGGTGGGAGCGTCCGGCAGTCCCAACTGCGCATGGATCGCTGCCGCCTTGCCGGGCATGAAGGGCGTGAGCACGTGCGCCAGCCACCGCAGCCCTTCGCACAGATCGTAGAGCACCACGTCCAACTGGCGCGCCTCGCCCGCGCCGTAAAGAACCCACGGTTTGCGGTCGTCGATCGAACGATTGAGAGCGGCGATGAACTCCCAAATCGCCTCGAGCGCTTCACGCAACTCCAGTGCTTCGATGTGTTTGCCCACCCGCTGGCCGAGATCGGCGAATCGGGTCGCGAGCGGCGACGTCGACGTCTTCGCCGGCACTCGGCCGTCGCGGTACTTCTCCAGCATCGCCAGTGTCCGACGAACGAGATTGCCCAGATCGTTCCCCAAATCGCCGTTATGACGCAACCGAACCTTTTCTTCGCTAAACGAAAAGTCGCTGCCGAGCGGCGCCTCTCGCACGAGAAAATAGCGAATCGCATCGGAGCCGAAGCGATCGGCAAGCGCGAACGGATCGACGGCGTTGCCGCGGCTTTTGCCGATCTTCTCGCCTTCGAGCGTGATCCAGCCGTGCGCGAAAACGAGTTCCGGCTCCGGCAGATCGAGCGCCCACAGCACAGCTGGCCAGATAATGGTATGGAAGCGGGCGATCTCCTTGCCGATCAGTTGCACCGTTGGCGGCCAAAACGTCGCGAATTTCGGATCGCCGCGCTGCCAGCCCAGTGCCGTAATGTAATTGAGCAGCGCATCGAGCCAAACATAGATCACGCCACCGTCTGGCAGAGGAATGCCCCATTCCAATTTGGTACGCGAGATGCACAGATCGTCGAGCCCGCCTTCGATCGTCGCAATCATCTCGTTGTAAGCGCGCTCGGGCCGAACCCAGCGAGGGTTGGCGCGATAGTGCGCCAGCAACCGATCGCGATATTTCGACAGCGCGAAAAACCAGTTCCGTTCGCTGAGCCACTGGACTTCACGGCCACATTCCGGGCACCGGCCGCCGACCAGCTTCGACTCGAGCCAAAAAGTCTCGTCGTAGACGCAATACCAACCCTCGTAGGCGCCGAGATAGACGTCGCCGTGGGCCTTGAGCTTCTCGAACGCCGCGACGACGGCGGTCATGTGCCGGACTTCGGTTGTTCGGATGAAGTCGTCATAGCTCACATCATAGCGCGCGCACAGCGCCTTCCACACGTCGACTAGTTCGTCGACGAATTGCTGTGGCGGTAGCCCGGCGGCAGCCGCAGCGTCGGCCACCTTCGATCCGTGCTCGTCGCTGCCCGTCAGAAAAAATGCCAGGCCGCGCGTTCGCGCGTAGCGGGTCAACACATCGGCCACGATCGACGTGTACGCATGGCCGATGTGGGGATTGCCGTTGATGTAATAGATCGGCGTGGTGACGTAAAACGCGCGTTGCGACATCTGGCTGTCCCTTAGCGTTCGGCGGGAGGCTCTCCCCCGCGCTTTCGCGCATTGGCTCGTGCGTACAGTTCGCGACGCTCGCCAAACCCGCGCTGCGCCAGGGTTTTTGCCGTCTGGGCGATGGAAGCGCCGCCAGCAAGCGCGACGTCGATGAGTGCATCGATGTCGGTGGAGGGTAGCGGCGAGTCGGCGGAGGCGTGCGGCCCGACCACCAGCACGAATTCGCCGCGCGGCGGGCGCGCGAGCCGCGCCTGCACCTCGACCGCCGTTCCCACCAGTTGCTGCTCGAACCGCTTGGTCAATTCGCGCACCACAAAGACCTGCGCGGCCGGCGCTAGCGCTGCGAGCGCCGCCAAGGTCGCGACGATGCGGTGCGGCGCTTCGTAGAAGACACACGTCGTCGCCCGAGCGAGTGCAGCGCGCAGGACCGCCTCGCGCGCGCCGGCGCCGCGCGGCAGAAAACCGCCGAACGCAAAGGCGTCGAGCGGAAAACCCGAAAGAACAGCCGCTGCGACGAACGCCGTCGGGCCCGGCAAGACCTCGATTGCAACGCCAGCCGCGCGCGCCGCCACCAACAGTGCTCGGCCCGGATCGGCAATCGCCGGCATCCCTGCATCGCTGACCAGCGCGACGCGTTCGAGGGCGGCGCGTTCGAGGATCGTAGCGGTCGTCCGGCCGGCATTTTCTTCTCGGTAGCTGATCAGCGGCTTGCCGTGAATCTCGTAGGCACTCAGCAATTTGCGCGTGACCCGTGTGTCCTCGGCGACGATGAGATCGGCGTCGCGCAACGCATCGAGTGCACGAAACGTTAGGTCGCGCAGGTTCCCGATCGGGGTCGGGACAAATGTGAGGCTCAATGTCGCAAGCGTTCGTGCGCGAAATCGAGTTGCGCGGTCATATCATCGACTCCGGACTGTTCGGCCGCGTGCTGCAAATCGTCATGGACAACGAACACGCGCGCTATTCGATCGACAACTTCCTGGTGGGCCAGACGGTCACCGAGCCCAGCTCGGCCCGCTTGCGGATCGAGGCCGATTCGGGTGAAGAACTCGACGACCTGCTCGACAAGCTGCGCTCGATCGGCGCATTCGTGGTCGCCGACACCGCCGCGCTCACCGAGCCCGCGCCGCGCGACGGCATCTTACCCGACCAATTTTACGCGACGACCAACCTGCAGACCGAAGTCCGCGTCGACGACCGCTGGATCCCGGTGGCGCTGCCGGAGATGGACTGCGCCATCGTCGTCGACAGCTCGGGCGCCCGGACCGTCGCGCCGCCGGACGTGCGCGCCGCCGACCAGGTCGTTGTCGGCCACACCGGCGTTCGGGTTCAGGCGGTCCAGCGGCCGCGACGTAAAGACGTCTTCGAGTTCATGTCGAGCACCGTATCCAGCGAAAAACCGAAGGAGTCACTGGTTGCCGAGGTGGCCAGGCAATTAGAGGCCACCTTAACGGGCGGCCAGCGAGTGCTCGTCGTTGGCGGGCCGGCCATCGTCCACACGGGCGCTGCGAAGTATCTCGAAGGGCTGATACGAGACGGGTTCGTCAACGCGCTGTTTGCCGGCAACGCGCTCGCGGTTCACGACATCGAAGCGCAGTTGTACGGAACGTCGCTCGGCGTCGATCTCGCCGGCGCCCTGCCGGTCGAAGAGGGTCACGTCCATCATCTGCGCGCTGTCAACCGCGTGCGGGCCGCCGGCGGAATCGGCCCGGCAATTGCCGCGGGACTCATTGGGGCGGGAATCATGTACGAAGCGTACCAAAAGAAGATCCCGGTCGTGCTGGCCGGGTCGATTCGCGACGACGGCCCCCTTCCCGAGGTGATCTGCGACGTCGTCGACGCGCAGCGTGCGATGCGCCGCTACGTACCGCAGATCGGAATGGCGTTGATGATCTCAACGTTGCTCCATTCGATTGCGGTCGGTAACCTGCTACCGGCGTCGTGCAAGGTGATCTGCGTCGATATCAATCCGGCCAGCGTCACCAAACTGACCGACCGCGGTTCGATGCAATCGATTGGCCTGGTGATGGATGCGGCGTCATTTCTGCGCGAGCTAGCCGGTCAGCTCACAACCCGTCGCGCGCCGAGATAACGCGCGGCAAAATATCCCGAAGCGAAGCTCGAGACGTGGACGCTTGAGCCGAGCGCGTGCACGAAGTACCCGTTGCCGATGTAGATTCCGACATGCGACGGGCCGTAGTCATAGGTTTGAAAGAACACCAGATCGCCCGGCAGCGGGTCGAGGACCGGCTGGGCATAGGCGAATTGCACGTCGGCCGTGCGCGGCAGTCGGACGCCGTACTGCGCGAACGTGTACTGCGTGAAGCCGGAGCAATCGAAGCCGTGCGGCGTGGCCCCGCCCCAAAGGTACGGCGTGCCCTGGAACATCAAGGCGTATCGCGCGACCGCCGCCGCAACGGGCGAAGCCACCACCGGTGGACCGGCCCTTAGCACCTTCCTGGCCTTCGGCTTCGCCGGTGCCGGCGTGGGTTCAGAGATGCCTTCGATAACCTCAACGGCTGCAGACGCCGGCCGCGCGAGCGTAAACGCGGCAAACAGAAGGACGACTGCGAAGAGCGATCTTAACGTTTTGAATCGCATACTCATTTGATGTCGGCTCGCACACCGGCGTTCCTAAGACAGCCGAGATCACAGTGCCGATGAGGATCGCGAGCCGGATACGGGCGGCTACGAGATTGATCCGGACGACGGAGCGGGGGTCGGCCGCGGGGTCGGCGTCGGCCGCGGGGTCGGACTCGGGGTCGGCACTGGCGTCGCCGTCGGCACCGGCGTGTCGGTCGGTACCGGCGTGTCGGTCGGTACCGGCGTCGCCGTCGGCGCGGCCGTGGCTACCGGCGTCAGCGTCGGCGTCGGCGTCGGCGTCGGAACCGGCGTCGCCGTTGGTACCGGTGTGGTCGTCGGGGTCGCCGTTGGCGTTGGCGTGGCCGTCGGCGAAGGCATCGGCGTCGGCGTCGGTTCGATCGTGGCCGGCGGCGGGCTGACCCGCGCGACCGAATTGCAATTTTGGTCGACCGCGAGTTTTGTCGCGTCGACGTCGGTGGGCAGCGGCTGCGCCGGGTCAGTCCCGGTCGTGACGTCCCCAAAGGGGCGCAGCGATAGGCCAATCCACGTGTTGAGGTCGGGCAAGCAACTGATCAGCGTTCCGATTTTCGGCGCCCGGAAGAAATTTCCGGCACCGTTCGTCGTGACGAAATTGCCGACGAACGGCAATAGGCTCGGCGTATTGAGCCCGGCGCTCATGAAGATGTAATTGTGCTCGAGCAGCAAGTCGTGCGTGAAGCGACCGGTTTCGCTGCCCAATCGCACGCGTGAGGAAGTCAGGCCGTCGTTGCAGGTCGGATTGAGGGCGACGTCAGGATTCCAGAAGGGCTGCCGGGTCGTGGCCGGATCGGCGTTGTCGCCGATGACGGCTTGTCGTGGCGGCGGCTGGCACGACGGATCCTGCGGGTCGATCAGTCCGTCGATGGTGCCGTACAGGGAGTATAAGCTGTAATCTTTGATCGGGTCGGACTGCACGGAGATCAATCCGCCGTAGCGCACGCCCAGCTGGACGCGGTCGGAAATGGAACCCTCGCGAACCGCCCAAATGACGCCCAACATCGCCACCAAAAACAGCGGCAGGGCGATCGCCGTCTCCAAGAGCGCTTGCCCGCGGCGCAGACGGGCTGACCACATCGTCATCAGCGTTGACACACGTCGGCCGGATTGATCGCGGTACTGGCCGGGGCAATCGGAATTGAATTCCACCAGCCCGTCCTTTCGCTGAACTCATCGTCGAAAACCGGACTAAGGTACCGATTTTGGTTCGGTTGCGCCAGGGCCGCATTGCCCGCGAAATCGACCAAATACCAATCGTACCTTCCGTCGGGGTCGACGGTCCGCGGGGCGAATGGTTCGCTGGCCTGAAAGCGGACCCCGGTCAGCGGATTGTTGACTGATCCGGGCTGCAGCCAGTCCTGTTCCACCAGCACGGTCGTCCCGGCGGAGCGGCCGATTGCGGTGAATTTCTTGGGTTTGAAGCCGAAGAGGTTGGGAACCAGTGGATCGACTTTAGCACAAACGGCGATCTCGATATTTGCGGGCGCAAAAAAGTTCCCATTCGCTCCGGACGGCCCGGTTTGATGACCGGCGTCAGAACCAGGTTGAATGATCTTCCAGCCATCCGAAAGGACGGCGCTGGTATTCAGGCGTCGGTCGACCCGAACGACCCGATAAAAGAACCGGCAGTCGCCACCCGCGGGCATCGGCGCTCGAGCGATCCCGTCGCCGCACTGCGCCGGGTCGTTGAGATTGTCGATGAAGGCTCGGATGTCAGATTGCAGGTTGGCCCAGGAGATGTTTGCCGTCGCACGATTGAGCAGAATAACGTCGTTGGTATAGCGGTTGACTGCCTTAAGGTACTGCGGCTGAAGCGCTTCGTAGATGCTCTCGCAGGTCACGCCGTCGTTATATGCTTGGCCGCGAATGCCCAATGAAGTGGCGTCGCAACCGCCTTGGCCGTGGACGGCCAAAACCATCGCGTTGAGGAGCCGGCGCACGCGAAACTCTTCGATGGCGGCGGCATACAGCGTCGCCGTCATGGCGTTCCACTGCTGGCTCTGGACGGCCAACGCACCTTGGGCGGCGGCGTCGGCCGCATTTTGAGCCCGCACCTGCCAGCGAATGACATGCGCGAATTGTAGCGCGAAGAACACCGCTACCAGTCCGGCGAGGATGCCCATGATCCACAAGGGCAAAGTCTGACCGCGTTGACGATCCATCACTAACAACCGCGCTCGGGATGCAGCCCGGCTGGCCCATTGTCGTCAGGCGGTCCGGCCGGCGGATAGCCCCCAGGCAGCGTCGCATCCCAGGAGTACACCGTGGCAACGTCCGCATTGGTCTTGCTCAATTGCGCTTGCAGCGTAGAGGTGATCGTCGGCGAATTCGCGACCGCTCCGGCAATGGCGGCAAACCGGCGCTGATGGCAGGCAGTCTCGGCGAACACGGTGTCGCTCGGCGTCCCGGTGACACCGATGATTCTGCGCCCCCAATTGTGAATGTCGAGAAATTCGGCTACGCCCAAGGCGAGGTGGTTGCCGACGCCCTCGAAGGAGCAGTCCGACCACGGCTTGTCGACCGGATTTACCGCGCATCCGTCGATGAAATGAAAGCCGACGAAAAACGGGGGCGAACTCGAGTCACCGCCCAGCGGATCATCGACATTGCCGACCGCGCCGGCACCGACTTGTCCAGTCGGATCGTTGGGATTGATCCCCGAGATGCCCTGATGGATACTAACCGAATTATTGAACGGCTCGGTGGCCATCCCGCGCAACGTCGCTGGCGGGCCGCCAGGGATACCGTCGATTGTCTTTTGAACGGTCGCCAACGCCCGCATCGGGCGAATCGCCGACTGCCCACCGTGACGATTGTTCTGATCGCCGTCGGGAACGACTGTGACGTCGTCAGCAGTCTTCGTGGTTGCCGTGAGACCGGCCGGGTCGACCGCTTTGAACACTGCTGTTGCCGCGCCGGCGGCGGTGCCGGTAGGTTTCTTGAGCGCAATCTGGTGAGCGAAGATGAAGGCGGCACCATCGAGCGACATTTGCGTATATCCGATGACGCCGATCTTGAGGGTGCCGAGCATTATCAGCAGAATCGTGCTGGTGACCAGTGCCGTCTCGACCAGCGCCGCGCCGCGCGCACGAACGGAAAACAGAACACTCACGGCGGTGTAACCCCCTGGGATGTGAACTGATTCGAAATCCCGTCGAGGCTAGCTGTGGCGTTCGTATTGAGCGCCGCGAGGCCCGCGATCGCCACCATGGAAAACAGTGACAGCACCAGTGCAAACTCAGCGAGGGTTGCGCCGCTCGAATCGGTTGCGAACGCGCGCACGGTCTGAAGCTGGCGGTCGGTCCACATGGCGTCAAATATCTCCGGTGTCATCTCGGGGACGGTCGTCGTCTCCGAATCTATAACGGGTCGAACACGGTATTTATTGGATTCTGGCTCGGGGTCGAAGGCCGTGGCCGCACCGGGACTGCTCCGCGGTGCGGCTCGGACCCCTACCCGCCAATCTTTTCAGAGTAGCGCAACGCCCGCAAGTGATCTTCCACTCGAATTCGGCTCAAATTCAACATCTATTGGGTTAAGATTTCGGGCGTTACCACGAAGACGATGTCCGTCTCCGAGTTCTTATATCGGGTGGAGCGGAACAGTTTTCCGAGGATCGGTAGCTCGGAGAGTCCAGGGATCTTGGACAGGTTGCGCTCCTCCACGCGGCGCAGGAGGCCGCCCATCACGATGCCTTCACCGCTGGCGGTCACCACATTGGTCTCCACTCGGCTGGTCTTGAGCGCCGGCACCGTGAAACCGGTGATCGTGACGCCGTTAGCAAAGTCCAAATCCGAGACTTCCTGCATAATCTGCGTCGAAACGCTGCCGTTTGGCAGGATGCGCGGGATGAACTTCATGCGGACGCCATATTCTTTGAAGACGATGTTGACCACGCCGGTCGAGACGACCGCATACGGGATCTCGCCGCCGACCAGAAACTTCGCCTCTTCACCCGGTAGCGTGACCAGATCCGGCGACGTCAGGATGTGGGCATGGCCATTATTGACCAGCAGATCGATCGTCGGCGACAAGCGGGTTGAGCGGAAAAACGATCCTATATTGAAGGCTTTCCCGGCGCCCAAAGCGCGATTAGTTTCCGTCACGTGGAAGCCCGTCGGTTCCCCGTAAATCAAGACGTTGGGATTATTCGGATCGGGTTCGGCGCTCTGCAGCCGCGCGCCGAGCTGCGTGAGCCCGGTACGATCGATCTCAAGAACGTAGACCTTGATGTCGACTTGACTGACCGTCTCGACTGCTAGTCGATCAATGACACGCGCTTGAGCGTATGTATCAGGTATCCGTGCAGCGCTGAGCGCGCTGCCTGGGCCGACGGCACTGGCTCCGGCTCCGGCGGCGGCATTAGCGGAGTACGCCAAGAACGGGTAGGCCAGTTGTCGCACCCGGTCGAGCACCTTTTCGGCGGTCGCGCGATCGCGCACTCGGCCGGTAACGATGAGCGCGTTGTCTTTTTCGTCGCGCTCGATGTGGATGCTGTGCGCACCGGGCATGGCGTTGATCTCGGTTTGCGCCGGGCCGAAGAGATTCACCACCGTCACCGCATTGACGAATTTTCCACCGCCGCCAGCGCCGCCAGCGCCGCCAGCGCCGCCAGCGCCGCCGCCGCCCGCTTTGTCAAATCTCGCAATCATGTCGGCGACATGCGCGAAGGCGACATCATCGGCAACCGTTCCCCGAATGATTAAATTGTCGCTGACAACGAACGTTTGAACATTGGGTTCATTAATGGCAACTCGCAGCAGGCGCGCGATATCATCGAGCGTTTGTTGTGCGACAGTCAACTCGAAGAACTGCCGGCGCCCACCACTCGACCAGACAATGATCGTCGTATGACCCGGCAATTTGCCGTTGACGACGACCTGCGACGTCCCAACCGGCCGGACGCCCGCGATGCGCGCGTCGCCGACTGCGACCCGAGTAATATCAGTTCCGTTGATGATGATCGATTGCCCGGTGCGAACGGAAAGAATCGAAGTCGATTCTGCCCGCACAACCTTGCCGGAAGAGAAAAAGCCGGCGGCCGCGATGACGACCCCGAGCGCGATCACAGTCCCACGTTTGCGTATTTGGCGTAGCACGAGAGCTCCCCGAGAGAGAAGGAGAGCAGCCAAAAAGGCAGCCGCACTCCGGAAAACATTCTACACTCGGTTATCGGCGTTAACGCGTTAACAGCGCGTACACGTTAAGTAAAGAATTACCCCACACCATTGCACGAGGTGACCATTGGGATTTACAGTCCCGAGGCGGAGGAAACTTTGTGAAACTCTCGGTCCCACTTGCCCTCATTGCCTGCACCGCCATCGGCGCACCGCTTCCGGTCGCTGCCGCCGAAACGGCGCTGTCGCAAGTTGCATCGCAACTCGGCTACAGCTACGCGTACATTGGCGTAGCGAACACGATCATGTTGACCCGGCCAGGTGTGACCGTCGTCATACGCCCCGGCGAGACACTGATCGATGTCAACGATAAGTTCGAGTCGATCGACCGCGCACCGCGCCAGTCGCATCACGATCTCTACGTCAGCGACGAGTTGGTGTCGCGCTTGCGACAAATCGCCACTCGCTATCCGGATGCTGTCGCGCCGGCCGCGGCTGTTGTGCCGGTTAAGGTCGCCAGCGGCGCCATCTCCGTGTCCTTGAGCCAAGTTCCCGGGCAATCGAAGCTCGCCGTCTCGGGCACCGCGCCGGCGTCGGCCCCGATTACGCTGACCCTGCTAGGGACATTTAGCAAGGAACTTCCCGACGTCGTCATCAGCCGCCGCCGCATCGCCGCCGATGCCGCCGGGCGCTTTGAGACGGTTGTTCCGGCCGCCGCCGGCCACTTCCATGGCGGCCTTTTGACTTTGGTTGCTTCGTCACTTCCTGGGGTCACCACAGCTCGTGCCCAGTTCGTGCTCAAAGCGCCAAACGGTAGCATCCCGGTACCGGCCGATGAGCTGCCGCGGTCCGTCCGATAATCACCAAACATAGACCCTAATGACACACTTGCTCACCACTTCGAAGGAGTTCCCCTTGTTTAAGAATCTTGTTTCCATGCTGAAAAATGACGAAGGCCAGGGCCTCGTTGAGTATGCCCTGATCATTGCCCTCGTCTCGATCGTCGCGATTGCAGCCATGGGCGCGCTCGGCAAGAAAGCCAGCACGACCCTCAGCAACGCCGCCGCATCGCTGAGCTAACCCCCGTCGGCGGGACCTTGCGAGGGTCAACCTCGCACGGTCCCGCCTTACTCCTGCTCGTCAGGGAGAGAGATGACCACGCTCGCTTTACTGTTCCTACGGGACGACCGCGGCCAAGGGTTGGTCGAGTACTCGTTGATTCTGCTCTTCGTCGTTTTGGTCGCCTTCATCGGCGTAGCGGCAGTCGGCAGCAAAACGAACTCGACGTTCCTCGCCCCCGCGGCCTCAGCGCTTCCGTAGATCGTTTGACATGAGCCTCGCAATTTGGGCGGTCGTTGGCGCATGCGCCATTGCCGTCTATACCGATCTCTCGACCCGCCGCATCCCCAACGCACTGACGCTGGCATTAGCCGGCATCGCACTTGCCCTGCATATCGGAGAAGGATGGCGCTCGCTCCTCGTGACCGTGACGATTTTGCTCACCATCACCGCGTTCGGGCTGATCGCCTTCTCGTTCGGCTGGCTGGGCGGTGGTGACGTGAAGCTGGCCGCTGCCGCCGGCGCGACGCTCGGCTATCCCGACGTCATTCCTTTTCTCTTATACATGTCGATCGGCGGCGGGGTTCTCGCCTTGCTGGTCGCGCTGTCCCAGCGCCGCGTTTTCTCGGTGGTGGCCAATGTCGGCGTGGTCCTCCGCCCGCTGCTCTACAAGGGCACCGTCGCGATTGCGCCAGCTAAAACGACCGCCCTTCCCTATGCCGTAGCCATCGCGATCGGCGCCGTCGCCGTCGCTCTCTCACACAGCATCGCTCCCTTCTTGAGGCTTCCAATATGAAAACCCGCCGCATCCAACTGATCGTCGCGATCGTCCTGGCCCTTGGCACTGGGCTGCTTGCTTTGCAGTATCTTACGTCCCACCAGCCGCCGAGTCCCCAGCAGGTTGCCGCCAAAGAGATCTTGGTGGCCGGGCAGGACATACCGGCTCGTTCCAAAGTTACCCGCGCGATGCTCCGCCGGACGTCCCGGCCCGCTAACGAGGTCGAGCCCGACGCAATCGTGGACCAACGGCAGGTCGATGGGACGCTGGCTATGATCACAATCCCCACCGGCGGCACCATCACGACCTCCAAGGTCGGCCGGCCGGCGGACGTCGGGTTGCCGGTTCGGCTGCAGCCCGGTCAGCGCGCGGTGACGATCTCGGTCGACAAGATCAAAGGCGTCGCCGGCCTCTTACAACCAGGCGACAAGGTCGACGTCATTGCGATCCCGGCCCGCGACCAGCGCACTGAGCCACACGCCTATACGATCATTCGGGGCGCCGTCGTGTTAGCGATCAACGCGGCGCTTGAAACCGCCGGAGCGACGCCCGCTCCGGAAAGCCAGAATCTCACCAACGTGACGTTAGCTGTCACGCCGGAGCAGGCCGATTTGCTAGCGCTTGCTGATCTTCACACGACCCTGCGGCTGGCGCTGCGCTCGCCCCGAGAACCGGTCCGCGCATTTGCGACCGAGCCGCTCCACTTCCCGATCCAAAAAGAACGCGAGCCACCGAAGGCTCCGGCGCCGCCGCCGATCGCGGCTGTCGCGCCCGGACCGGTCCCGACCCGCGGGCCGATTCCGCTGGTCACCCTCATCGAGGGTGACAAAGTCACCGAACAAGCGCTGAACTCGAAAGGTCAAGCCAGGTGAACGCACCCGTTATCGCCCTGATCAACGCGAAGGGCGGTTCCGGTGCAACGACGATCGTCGTCGAACTCGCCCAAACGCTCAAACGGTCAGGCAGCGTCGCCGTCATCGACGCCGATTTGACCGGCCGGCGGAATATGGCGGTCGTCCTCGATGCAGTCCGGAACTTCGACAACGCCCGCACCACCGGCACGTACTCCGTGGTCCGCGCCGGCGGCATTACCGCAATCGAGATGACCGACAGCCTCGACAACTCGTTCATGCTCCGGCAAGAAGAGGTCGATGAGCTGGCGGACTCGCTCGCCCATCACGACGTCATTCTCATCGACGCACCGGCGCCGTTTACGGCAGCCGTGCGGCCGTTCATCACGCGGACTTCGCGGTTCGTCATCGTGCTCGAGCCCAATTTGCTCGGAACGGCGGCGGCGCGTACGCTGATCGGCGATTTGACGCGATTCGGCATCCCGGTCACGCGGATGTCCGTGGTCACAAACTTGCGAGGCAGCCGGCCAGAAATCTCGGCCCGCGAGCTTGAAAAAGCGCTCGGTGCGAGCGTCATCGGCGAAATTCCCGCGAAGTCAGATCGCAATTTCGGCCGCGCCATCGAGTCGCTCGGGAAAAAGCTGGCATCGATTGCGCCCGAGCCGGCCTTGCAGGGCCTGCGGGCATCGTCCAATAACCCGCCGGGCGGCGATCGCCGGGGCGGGACGCGCGCGCCGCGCGGCCCCGAAGAAGATTCCTCCAAACAAGCGGAAACGAACTCGGCCAACGGGCAGGCACACACGAGCCGCGTGCATTCCGGCGGCGCCGCCAGCACGATGTCGGCCCGCGACCGGCTCAAAACCGAGATCCACGAGCAGCTCGCCAAGCGGATCGACGTCGTCGCCACCAGCCGCGCGCATTCCGACGGCCAGAAACTCGCCGAACTGCGTTCGCAGATCGGCGAAGTCACCTCCCAGCTTCTGTCCGAACGCCCGGATATCAACTCGGTCGAAGAAAGCGCCCAGCTGCGCCAAGAGATCATCGACGAAGTGTTGGGCCTGGGACCGTTGGAAGATCTGATGCGCGACGAAGCCGTCTCGGAAATCATGGTGAACGGCCCGAGCACCATCTACATCGAGCGCGGCGGCAAGATTCTGCTCAGCAATAAGAAATTCGTTGACGAACGCCAACTGCGCAACGTAATCGAGCGCATCATCGCGCCGCTCGGCCGGCGCATCGACGAAGCCTCGCCGATGGTCGACGCGCGGCTACCGGATGGCTCGCGTGTCAACGCGATCATCGAGCCTCTGGCCCTCAACGGCGCAACGCTCACGATCCGTCGGTTCGGTAAGCGCCGGCTTGGCATGGACGACCTGATCCGCCTCAACGCCGTCAGCTCCGAGGTCGTCAACCTGTGCCGCGCGATGGTCGAAGCCCGGCTCAATATCGTCGTGAGCGGCGGTACGGGCTCGGGGAAAACGACCTTCCTCAACATTCTGTCGAACTACATCCCCAACGGCGAGCGGATCCTGACGATCGAAGACGCCGCCGAATTGTCGCTCGGTCAGGAACACGTCGTTCGGCTAGAATCGCGACCCGCAAACCTCGAGGGCCGCGGCGAAATTCGCATCCGCGAACTCGTCAAGAACTCGCTGCGTATGCGACCCGATCGCATCGTCGTCGGCGAGTGCCGTGGCGGCGAAGCGCTCGACATGCTGCAAGCGATGAATACCGGCCATGACGGATCGCTGACGACCTTGCACGCCAATAGTCCGCGCGACGCAATCGCGCGACTCGAGACCCTGGTGATGATGGCCGGCTTCGATTTGCCGGTCCGGGCAATCCGGGAGCAGGTCGCTAGCGCCGTCGATTGCGTCATTCAAATCGCCCGTCTCAAAGACGGTTCGCGCAAAATCGTAAGCATCAGCGAAATCGTCGGCATGGAAGGCGACGTCGTCACGATGCAAGAGATCGTCCGCTACAAGCAACAGGGCGTCGATAAAGACAATCGCGTCGTCGGTGAGTTCCAATACACCGGCGTTCAGCCGCACTGCATGTCGCGCTTCGAAGAGCACGGTGTGTCCTTCGACGTTCGCGAGCTCGCCAAGTTGCCGTCGGCAGGTGCATTATGGTAAACACGCTCCCGTTCGCCCCGTGGGCGATCTTTCTGGGGATATCGGCCAGCCTGGCCGTGGTCTTCTTTGCGCTCAGCGGAAGCATCACGAGCGCCGCCGCGAAATTCGGTAAGCGCTACCAGACGCAGATCGACCGCGCTGACATGCAGATCAAACCCGAAGACTTCGTGCTCATCGTATTCGGAAGCGGCTCATTCTTATGGATTGGAGCCGTCTTCCTGTTCCACGTTTCCACAGTCATCGGCATCGCGCTGTTGCCGTTGTGCATTGGCGCTGCGGTCATGTTCGGCTCGGTGTTTCTCAAATTCAAGGGCGACCGGCGCGTCAATGGCTTTACCCAGCAACTGGAGCTGACGCTACGGATGATGTCGGGCGCCCTCCGGGTTGGCTTAGGATTGCGACAAGCGATGATTTTGGTCACCGAAGAAGTATCTAATCCGGCCCGACGCGAGTTTATGCGGGTCATCGGCCGCACCAACATCGGCATCAGCATCCTCGACGCGCTCGACGAACTGCATCACAGCATGCCGAGCCACGAGATGCTTATGATGGCCCGCGCGATCCGCATCCAATCGCAGACCGGCGGCGATCTGGCCAAAGTGCTGGAGACGCTCGCCGGCACGATTCGTGACCGGCGCCGCGTCCAACGCAAGAAATCGGCGCTCACGGCCCAAGGCCGCGGCAGCGCCTGGATCATCGGCGCGCTGCCATTGGTCGTCGGCGGTTTCGTGCTGTTCACGCAGCCCGATCTGCGCGACGCCTTGCTGAATACCTTCCCTGGTCACGTCGCATTGGGACTCGTAGCAGCACTGGAGGGGTTGGCCATTTTTGCACTCATTAAAATCCTGCAGTTTGACATCTGATGTCACCGATGGTCATCGTCATTGCAGTATGCTTTTCGGTCTCCGCGTTTTTGTTTGCGATCTCGCTGGTGCCGACAAAAAGCGACGTCACCAAACGTCTCGAAGAGCTCGAGGGTCTGAAGTGGGAGCAAGCCGTTGGCGGCCGAGAGGCGGCGCTTGCAAAGATCTTCAACGAAACCCGCAAGGCCTCGATTCAGCAGCAGCTCTACGAAGCTGGTTGGTACACCGTAACGCCGGCCAAACTGGCCGCCCGTATCATCGCCGGGACGCTTTTTGGGTTGACGTCAGGACTGGCGTTCGGGACGTACATGGATCGGTGGGACATGCTCACGTTCTCCGCCGTCATTTTCTTCACGGTCGGCGGCGGATACTTTCCACTCTCGCAACTCAAAGGGGCGATCTCCAAGCGAAAGATCGCAGTCCAACGCGCTCTGCCTGATGTCCTCGACATGTTGTCGACGACCGTGAAAGCCGGACTCGCGTTCAACAGCGCGCTCACCTACGTCGAAGAGATCGCCATTGGTCCGCTGGGTGAAGAGATCAAGGCGGCGCTGTCGGAGATCCGGCTTGGCCGCTCGCGAGCTGACGCGCTCAAATCGATGGCCAACCGGGTGAAGGTCGAGGAACTGTCGACGACCGTGACGGCGATCGTACAGGCCGAGCGGCTCGGCTCCGACCTTTCGCACGTACTAGAAGAGCTGTCGCTCGAGGGCCGCAGTCGGCGGATGACCCGTGCTGAAGAGATTGCCGCGCTGATGCCGGTCAAGATGGTCATTCCGATGGCGCTGTTCATGCTGCCGGCGTTGTTCGTCATGATCTTCGGAGGCGTGGTCGCCAAGTACATGACGAACAATCCTGGAATCCCGTAATGATTGGTCTCATCGCCATCGTCGGCCTCACTTACGCCAGCGCGACGTACCTCGTGCTGCAGTTTTGCGACGCGCTATGCGCAAAGATCAGGCCGTTTGACGATGGGCCCAAGCCTGGTAAGCCGCCGGTCGTTTTCCTGATCGTCGCCAGCGCCGTGGTCGGCATGGCGCTCGCCTCCCACGGTAACGCGCTGCCGGAGGTAGGCCTGATGGCGATCATGACGACGGCGCTGGCGGCGAGCTGGTACTGCGACGTGCGGACCGGCATCATCCCAGACTACTTCACGCTGATCCCCCTGCTGCTGGCACTTGGCGTCGCCGTTTACACGCACAGCGCTGTGGGAGCGCTCATCGCGGTGCTCGCGTTGTTCATTCCATTTGCGATCACGGCGTTCATGTCGAAGGGACGCGGCATGGGCTGGGGCGACGTCAAACTCGCCTCACTCGGCGGCGCGATTCTCGGGGTCAACGTTGCCATCGTCTCGATTACGGTGGCATGCCTGGCGGCGGTGGCAATCGCTTGGGTTCGCGGCCGTCGTGGCGAACCGGTCGCATTCGCGCCGTACTTGGCGAGTGCGATCGTGCTCGGGCTCATCCTGCGCATCCAATAACGTCATGGCTGTCATCAAGAACGCTTCGAGCGGCAAAGTCATCGCCGGCAGGGTTGAACGAGCCGACAACTTCGTGACTCGCGGGCTGGGATTGCTGCCGCGCGCCACGGTCGAAGCCGATGAAGGCCTGTGGATCGACCAGTGCTCGGCGGTCCACACGATCGGGATGCGCGCGACGATCGATCTGTTCTTCATCGATCGGGAGGGAACGGTGCTGCGTATCGTGCAGGGCGCGCGCCCGAACCGGCTGGTGTACTCGTGCCCAAAGGCCTTCTCGGTCGTTGAGCTGGGCACGAACCCCGATTGCGCGCGCGATGTCTTGGTCGGAGATCGACTGGTCCTCGAGTGATGCGGACGTTGCGCGCGGTCGTATGGAGCGCGTGCATCATCGTGTTGGGCTTGGCGGTTCCAGCTCGTCCGCAACTGAGCTTAGGCTTGACGACCGACGCGAGCTGGGGGACCGACGGCTGGCTCGGCGCACTGGTGGCCCACGCTTGGTGGACGGTTGCCGGCTACGGCGGCCTGGTCGCGGCCGCCGGATTATTTGCCGTGTTAGGTCTCGGCGCGATCGAATTGCTGGCCCGCCGCCGCGGTGCGGGCGATCGGGGCGTGCTACTTGCCTTTGCGCTGACCGCGCTCTGCGCGTTCGCGACCTTGCACGTCGGCCGTGGCATCGCCGGCTGGTCGCTGGCCGCATGGTACCTGGTCGCACTAGCAGAACGCGGTCGCCGCTGGCCCATTATCGCGACGGCACTCGCCGTGGTGTGGTACGGGCTCTCGCCGGCCGGTGCACTGGCACCGGTTTTGGCGCTGGCCGTCGCCGCCGGCGAATGTTTGGGCGCACGCCGTGTCAACGCGCGAGCCGCTCGGATGTTCGCCATCGCCGGTGCGACGGCGCTCGGTATCACGGCGCTCAGCGGCGGAGCGCACTGGCTCTTCGCACTGGGCCAAACGCTTGACGTGAGCAGCAGTTTCGGCTCATTGCATGAGCGGACGCCACAGTACGTAGCCCACGTTGCCTACACGTTTGGTTTCGTTCCGCTGGTGTTGTTGACAGCAACCGTTGGGTTGCGACGTATCGTCGATGCGCCGCTGGCGGTCGGCGCCATCATCATCGCCCAGAGCGATGCACGGTTTCTTCCGCTGGCTGGCATCGTCGCCGCGCCGCTGCTGGCCGCGCAAGTTTTCCGGGCGATCGGTGCCCAGACTGATGAATTCTCATGGTCGAACCTTTGGCGGCGGCGCGCGTGCGCCGCCGGGCTCACGCCGGTCGCCGCCGCGCTGGCGATCATCGCTTTCGAGAGCTCGCGTTCGATTCCAACCGATCCGACGGTCCCCGTCGTGCTCGTCGAGCATCTCACTGCCGATCCCCGGCCGCACCGCGTCGCATGCATTCCGCTGGAATGGTGCGATCTTGTCGTCGCTGCGCAGCTGCCCGGGCTCGTGCCATTGCTAAGCGAACGCACGATCCAGTCGAACGCGGTCGCATCGGCAGCGCAGCTTGCGATACAGCGCGTGCAAGCGGGTTGGAGTGAACGGCTCGACCGCGAGCGAATCGACGTCGTGCTCGTCGGACGCGGTCGCACCTTGGCGACGCTCTTAGACTTGGACCCTGCCTGGACGTTACGCGAACGCGATCACGATGCGTTGCTGTTCACGCGTTCGCCGGCGCCGGTGGCCGCCCGGCGATGATGAAATTTCTCTGGCCGGTGCTTATGCTGGCCGCAGTGCGGTTCTTGACGACGGCCATCGCGTTCCCCCCACTCGATGGCGATCTCGAGTGGCAGCGGCGGCTTGGCCAGACGATCTTGCACGACGGAGCGATTCCGCGCCGCATCGGGTCGGAAGCATTCAGCGCACCATTTTCGGCCTGGGTTCCTCAAGAGTGGTTGTTCGGAATCGGCGTTGCCGTACTGCCGCCAGCGTTGTTTGCAACCTTGGCAGCGGCGTGCGCCGTCGGTGCCGTATACTTTGTCGTGCGGCGGTGCGAGTTGCGCGCCGCTGCGCCGCGAGTCACCCTGGTTTGCACGCTGCTGGCCACCTTCGCCCTAATGTCGTCGTTCGGCGTCCGTGCGCAAGTCGTCGGCTGGCTGTTCGCGTCGGCGACGGTGTACGTCTTGGAGCGTCGCGGTCGCAGCGTATGGCTCGCGATACCACTGGCTGCGATTTGGTCGAATTTGCACGCCAGCGCGATGCTGGCCCCGATTTTGTGCGGCGCATATGCGCTTAGCCGGCTCATCGATGAACCCGCTCTGCGTCGCACACCGTGGCGCGACGCGCCGCTGGTTGCCGGCGCCGGTGCGGCGATTTGTCTCAATCCGTTCGGTTTTCATCTTCCGCTGTACGCGCTGTCACTGTTCACGAGCCCCATTCGCAAATACATAGACGAATGGGGGCCAACCGATCTTACCGTCACGTCATTCGCGCTGGGTTCGTTGCCCTTATTAGCGATCTTGCTCGTTTGCGGCGTCAGATCGTCGCGGCGCAGCTTCGACATCATGTTGACGGCGATGTTCGGCTGGCTGATGCTCACATCGGCACGCAATATCGCGCTGTTCGCCATCGTCCTAGCGCCGGTCGCCGCCGACACACTGTGCAGGCGGCTGCGCGAGTCGGATCTTAGGCGAATCCTCGATCCCGCGCCGGCGACTCACCGGTTCGAAGCGCGGCTGTTTCCGGCGGTCATGATCGCCGTCGCCGCGGCCCTTACCTTCCAACTGTTCGCTCTGCGCGCAGGGTTAGACGCGAGCGATCCGCGCCCAGCACTGGCCACGCTCGAACGTACTACCCGGCCGCATCGCTTGTTCTGCGCCGATTTCGCCGTCTGCAGTTACGCGCTCGGCCGGGCCGATATCGGCGTGTTTCTCGATGGCCGCGCCGACCCGTTTCCACCGCGCGTCTGGGAAGATTTTGGCGCGATCATCCGGCCGGCCGCCGAGTGGCGCGGACGGCTCGATGCGTATGCCGTCGACGCCGTTCTGGTCGAACCCGACGCCCCGTTAGATCAGGCGATCGCACTCGCCGGCGGCTGGCACGAGCGCTACCGGGACAAGCACTTTCGCCTCTGGCAGCGCGCTCCGAAGGACGCTACTACGAGGCTGTCGGACGAAGCTGCCGGTCCACCGCCGGCCAKCCGGCACTGAACGGGCTATAGATCTGAGCGACCGCGCTGGTCGCGACCCGTCGCATGCGATCGTTCGTGGGAGCCAGGCTAAGCACGCGATCGGCATACTCGCGCGCTCGACGGTCGTCGCCCGAATCGACGTGAAGGTCGGCGAGCCGCTCGAGGATGCCGATGTAGACTGCCTTATACATTTCGGCGCGCGGCAGGTACCACGGTTCGGGATAGTCGCCGCTTAGCAGTTCGCCGTTGTACAGCGCCTCGGCCGCGACATAGTGCGCGATGGCACCCTCAATGTTGTTGCGTTCGAGTTCCGCATCCCCGTCGAGCGCATGTGCGCTGAATCGCCGCACGTCCAGCACGGCGTTGCCGAGGTTCACGACGACGTCGTTCCCATGGGCGTAAAAGTACCGGTCGACTCGGTCGTAGCCCACCAGCGCCGCGATCGCTTTGCGCACATTGCTGCAAGCCGTCCGCACGCTTTGCGTCGCAAGATGCGCGTCGGCTTCGGGCCAGAAGATTTCGCGCAACTCAGCGCGGGCGGCGGTGCCGTCCGGCTTGAGGAGCAAGTATTTGAAGAGTTGCTGGTCGCGTCGCCGGATCCAAGCGATCGGCGTCCCCTCGATGGTCGCGTCGAACCGGCCAAACATTCGGACGACCAGCAACGGCGATTGCCGGGCGTCTTTGGCTGCGGCCGCCGGCAGCACTTCGGCCGCAAACTGTTGGGCGACCCGATACGGCCGATAGACACCGTCGTCGTAACGAACGAACAGCCCGCGCGCTTCGAACTCGGCGAGCGTCGCCGAAGTCGTGCCGTCGCTCTTGAGCGCGAGTCCGAACCGCTCTTTATCGGTTCGGCTCAAATGCCGAAGTTCGCTCTTGATGAAACCAGCAAAGTGCCGCCCGTTTCCGCGCCGCCACCGTTCATAGGCGCCGGCGAGCGAATTGCCGTTCTCGGCGGCAGCACGAATCGCGCCCGAAACGACGATCGCCCAGCCTTCGGTCTCCTCGAGCAGCCGGCCCACTTCTGGTGTCGCGCACGCGATACCGAGCGATTCGGCCAAACCAACCATTTCGTCGGCACTAAATGCGAGCCGCCCCGCATCGAGGGCAACTGCAATACCGACCGCCAAGAAGCGTTCGACGTCGATCGCATCCCGCGCCCGGCCGAGATAGATCAGCGACACTCCGGTCGGCGCGTCGCCGATGAGGGCCGTCAGTTCGGCCAGTAGTTCCGGACCTGCGCGGTCGAAATCGTCAATCGAAATCTCGCACGGGGCACAAGTTCGCAGCGCATCGAGCAGCTCGGGGTAGGAGCGCGAGGGTCCTTGTAACGACAGCGCTTGCGCCAGCTTGCCACGAAATTCAGCCGGCGCTTCACCGTCGCCGAGTTGGAGATAGGCGGCCCGGCCGCTGCTTTGCAGCAGATGCTGCGCGAGCGCCGTCGTCTTGCCGGAGCCTGCCGGCGCACACACCAACCGCAACGGCACGTTGGCATTGCGCGCAAACCATCCCTCGATCCGGGGACGTCGGATCAATGTTGGGGCGAGCTTAGGGAAGGAGGAAAGCGACAAGCTTGTTCGACCGCCTCGTCATGACAACCGAATCAGCCGGCTGCTAAAAGCGCAGCCGCGCCGCGGTATGTTACCGGTGACGTCCCTTACGTGAACGGCAGAAACCGGCCGAAAATTTAGGGCGTGTTGGGCACCGGTTCGGGATTTGGGCGCGAAACCGCCGGCGCGGGCGCCGCTTTGTGCGTCTTCGCACTACTTGGCCGGCGCGCGGCGCCGCCCTGGACGTCGATGACTGCCGGCTGGGCACCGGGCACCACGATGTGAATCGGCCGGAAATAAGTCTCTTGGCCGACCCCCCGACTGTACGTCGCGATCACCTGAAAGCCGGTGGCATTTGGATGCTTTGGCGCGCGCAAGAGGACGAGATCTTGATCGGATTTGACGTCGGTCCCCGTCAATTCGGCGCCTTCGGCCGTGACCAAAGCAATTCGCAGCTTCGGCTCGTGGCGGTTGACGCTAATGCGAATCGGATCGCCGCCGTGCACCGTCGCCGACGATAGCGTAAAGAGAGGGTCTTGTTCACTTGACGCTGCAGCGCCGGTTGGGCCGACGGTAGGCGGCGTGACGAACGGAAGTTCCGGGCCGCCGAAACCGGGCGCGAAATGGCCTAGGACAAGAACGCCGACGCTCGACTCGGCACTGGTGCCCGAATTGTCGACCTGCAAGACAATCCTGAAATCCTGATCTTGGACGACCGATGGTGCCAACAGCACCGTCGTACCGCGTCGGTTCACCAGCGCGCTTGCGCGGACGAGCCCCGTTTGGTCGATCAGTTTTACGGTGCCCTTTTCGCCGACCACCTTGTAATGGACGACGACGGGCGTGCCGCCCACGACGCTGTCGTGGTTAACGGATAACGCACGAATCTGGGCAGGCACGCGTCGACTCGCCGGCGCAGCCATCGCCAGCACGTGCGCGACGCGCACGTTGCGCCCAAGACCATTTTGCGCCGTGACGCGCAAATCGTAGCCAAGCGCCTTCTTGGTAGGCGGTAGATCGAGCAAGATCGATCCGCTGCCACCGGCGGCCGTGCCGCGGCGTACCTGGAAACCGTCGGGCGTTTCAACGATGTAATCGACCGAGCGAACGCCGCTGGCGGCGTAGGCAACGTTGAAGGCCCGGCCCGAAACGACGGTCGCCGGCGCCGCCAGCGCCGTGATGTGCGGCCACTGCGAGCTGTACCACAGAATACCGAGTCCCCCGACGATTGCCGCCGTTAGGAACGTGCCGATTTGCCGGAGGCCGAAACGTGGTGGTTTTGCCGGCGGCACGGCGTCGAGGGTGAGGTGCGCGTGATCGCCGTGCAACTCTACGACGACCCGCTGGTCCCGCCAGCCGGCTGATTTTGGAATGTCGAGCGTTACGGCAATCGACGTGAACGGCGGGACCGTAATCGCGTTCCACGACGACAGACCTTCGGGTTTAAGCTTGCCGACAACGTACGTGTAGGTCGCCACCGGTGAGAAGGTGTCATTGGCGACGAGGAGCTCGTAGGTCGTCACGTGCGATTTCGGCTCGCCGGGAAGCGGCCGCAGGTCGCTCGCGATGCTCCCCGACGGCAATGTCAACAGCGATCCCGGGCCCAGCCGTGGCTCGACCCGCGGGGTCGATACGGGCGATTCAAGGGTAACGAGCTGCGACTTGGACGAGTCGACGAGCGCACGCATTACTCTATGTATCGGTAGGTCCCGGTCGGAATCCTTATGAGGGGTACTGCGCGCCCATCATCGCAGCTCGGTGGCGTTGGGACGACATTCCTGCGCGAGGACGACCACCAACCCACACGATCCACTCGCTCGCGGAATCAGCGCGCCAGAATGTCGTCCCACCCGAACCGATGACGGCAGTGCAGGGCTGAGCTTTCAGGACAGCCTGCGGGTTGCTTAGCCGCCCATTCGTTTGGGTTTGTGGCCGAGGGTCGTTAAGTGGGCGATGACGCTGTCGCGGTGGTCGCCCTGCAATTCGATCGAGCCCGGTTTCAGGGTGCCGCCCGTTCCGCAGCGCGCCTTAAGTTCGCGCGCGAGCGCCGCACGATCGCTCGCCGGAACTCCGTATATAATCGTGACACCGCCGACACGACGGCGCTCGTGCCCGACGCGGATCAGCCCGTCGTCGGGGACGCCGGGGGCAATCGGAGCCGGCTTCTTATGCGAAGCGTTTTGTTTGATATGTTTCCTGTTCGCAGTTTTCGCGAGTGGAAGCGTCCCGTCAGTCGAGTATACGAAGGCGCGGTCATCGGTCTTCATGACAGCATGCAGCGTTCGAATGCCGCCACCGCTCGACCTCGTGCAAGGGCTGGCTGTGCCTAATCATTGCGATTGGCGGTAGACCGCAATGTCGGCCGATATTCTACCTATGAAAGCGCTGGGAAACCTGGCGCCGGCGTTACGGCTTCGCGATTGCGATGGTCTCGGCGCCGACCGGTGCTGGCTTTTCGGCCTACGATCAGAAACCGCCACCGCCCCTAACGACGGCCGAAGAAGGCGCTCGTAGAGACGCGCTCGACCAATGCTACCGGCGTACGATCCCTCCCGGCGGACGATCCGGTCAGATCGCCTGGAAGAGCGGTCTCCAAAACTTCGAGCAGTGCATGCGCGGTCTCGGTTTCCACGTCCGTGTCTTCGACCAGCCGGCAAAAAACACGTTTGGCTTTGCGTTTAGCGAGAAATAAGCGAGCGACCCACGCGCACGCTTCAAGGTGCCTACAGCCGGATAGGCGTGACGATCTTCGGTTCGGTACGGCCTGGGCGTGTCAGCTGCGATTCGCCGAACCGAACGAACGTGGTTCCGAGCAGTGACAGCAAAATCGCATCGTCGAAAAGTCCGATGACCGGGATATCGCCGAGAATATCGAGTGGCGACACGATCAGGATTGCGGCGGCGATCGTTGCGAGCTTGGCGGCCAGCGGGACGCCGGGGTGCCGCATCAATGGGAATACCCGAGGCAGCAGCATCCGCGCGGAACTCAGCAGTCGAAAGAGTTTCATGGGCTCTCTTACTCGACTTCCCGCCAGAAGTGTCACCGAGACCGGACGTTCATCGCCGCGGCGATCTTGGTAGCCAATTCGGCCGAGGCCAGATCCTCTAGCGAACGCCCCAGCCGACGGCGCCAATTCGGATGACTGTCGAAGGTTCCGGGTAAATTGGGCTGCTCGAGTTCGCCGGCCACGTCCTCTAGGGCGACCATGACAATGCCCGCGGGCGTCCGCGCGAGGTAGCCGTACAGCGCCGCGACCAACGCGTCCAGGGGTTCACCGCTTTCGGCCGTCAACTCCGGGTCCACGAGTTGCTGAGAATCGACGGCGGTCAGGCACCCTTCACGCACGAGTTCCGCCAGCAGCGCTACTCGATCGTGCTGACGCTCGGCGAGTTCGCGTTCGTGCGATGGAATCGAAATCAGGCCATGCTCCAGCCGGAGTTGCGCGTCGCGCCCGAACCAATACCCGCGCACCGTCGGTAGATCGTGCGTACCGGCACTGGCCAGCGCGAGCGGTGGATAGTCGAGCGGCCGCCGAAACGCGCCGCCGGCCTCGCGCTCAAAGTACAGTACCCGCGAACCAAGGATATTGGCCGCCTGCATACGCTCGCGCAAACCTTCGGGCACAACACCTAGATCCTCGCCGACGATCGCGCACCGATTGCGCTGGCTTTCCAACGCCAGAACTGCGAGCAGATCGGCAGCCGGGTACGTGACGTACGCCCCGTCGGCCGCCGTCCGATCGCGTGGCACCAGGAATTGCCGCGTCAGACCCATGACGTGATCGATCCGCAGTGCTCCGGCGCACCGCATGTTGGCGCGCAGCAACTGCACAAACGGTTCGTATCCGCGCTCGCGAAGCACCCGCGGGTTCATCGGCGCCAAGCCCCAGCGTTGTCCGGCCGGCGTGAAGCTGTCCGGCGGCGCACCGATCGAAAAACTATCAAGCAGGAGTTCGCGATCGGCCCACGCGTCGGCGCTATTGTGATCGACGCCAATCGCGAGATCCCGATAGAGTCCAAGCGGAAGTTCGGCTGTCGCCGTCGCGGCGTCGGCAAGTTGCAGCTCGGCCAGCCATTGCAGATACATGAAAAAGGTCACGCGCCGTCGATTCGCCTCGGCAAACGCTCCGACGGTGGAGCCGAGCGGATCGCGATACTCTTCGGGCCACTCGTGCCAGCCGGTGAATCCGCTAGTTGCGGCCAGGTGTTCGCTGATCGTTTGGAAGATCGCGAGCAGTTTGAGCGGGGGGCTGGCCCCGCGAATGAAAGCCCTAAACGCCCGGGCGCGCATCGACTGCTTGCCGCGCCACAGCAGATGCGCCGATTCGAAATGGTTGAACAATTCCTCGACGATCGCGCGCTTACTGGCTGCGACGGCGGGATAATCGACCAGCGTACCGCTCCGCAGTTGCGCCAAACACGCTTGAAACTCGGGCCGCGCGAACAGACCCTGCGCCGGCCGGCAGGTCGCAAAATCCGGAATCGATTCGATGTCGAGATACAGTGGATTGAGGAACAATCGGCTCGATGGCGCGTACGGGCTACAAGCTGCCGGGTTAGCGAGGTGTAAGACGTGCAGCGGATTGAGTCCGATCGCAGCGGCGCCGAGTTGGCGCGCAGTGCGGGCCAAGCTGCGCAGATCCGCGAAGTCGCCGATGCCCCAATTGCGATCGGAGCGCACCGAATACAGTTGCACCGCCAAACCCCAGATTCTGGCGCCGTCAGCGAGTGCCGGCGGTAAATAACAATCCGGCGGGGCGACGATGAGACGCATGGTCGCGCGCTTCACGCGAACGGTGTGATAGCCGAGCGGAATGTCGGCGTCCAGTGGAATCAGCCGCCGCTCGTACAACCGCCCGCCTAGGGTCCGCGTCTCGAGCAACCGACGAGCGGCCGGGTCGCTGGTCCGCCGCACGATTGATCCATCCTCGCGGGCAAGTCGAATACCGAAAGGCTGCGCGTGATCGGCTGCCGGCAGGGTGACCGGGATGCTGAATTCTGATTGCGCTGCGATCAGTACCAGCACGGGTGGAAGCACACGCCCCCAATCGTCGGTGTCGTCGCCCAGCGCCGACCGCAAAGCATCCAAGGTCGCGGCCGGAACTTCGCTCTCGTTACCCCAAAAGTCGCGATAGCGTTCGGCGATCATCGCCGGATGCGGCCGATGAATAACGCTAGTGCGCGTCCTTCGAGCACGAACGTCCCGCCGACGTCAGTCAACTGGCCAGCGCCGCGCGGCGCCGGCCAGCTTGTTTCCAGGAGCAGCTCCCACGCCGGCAACGAATCTGCCGGCGGTAACGTGAAGGTGACCTCGTACTCGTTGGCATTGAGTGCGATGAAAAACGAATCATCGAGTTCGGGATAGCCGAGCAAACTGATAAAATTATCGCCGGGATCGCCGCCCAGCAGCAAACCGAAAGCCCGGGCGCTGGGCTGCTGCCAGTCGCTGTCGTTCATCTCGCGGCCCTCGGGGACCAGCCACGCAATGTCCTTGAGCCCGTCGCGCTCGATGGGGCCTCCATGGAAGAATCGTGTTCGACGGAGCGCAGGGTGGTCGCGCCGGATCTCTAGCAGGCTGCGTACGAAATCGCGCAGTTTGTCGCCGTCGACGTCGACGGCGTCCCAGCCGGTCCAGCTAATCTCGTTGTCCTGGCAATAGGCGTTGTTGTTTCCGCCCTTGGTCTGGCCAAACTCGTCGCCGGCTAACAGCAGCGGCAGACCCTGCGACAGCAACAGCGTCGCGAGCAGGTTCCGCTTTTGCCGCATGCGCAAGGTGCGGACCGCTGGATCGTCAGTCGGTCCTTCGACGCCGCAATTCCACGAGTGGTTGTCATCGGTGCCATCCTGGTTGCCATCGAGGTTCGCCGCGTTGTGCTTGTGGTCGTAGCTCACCAGATCATCGAGCGTGAAGCCGTCATGGCAGGTGACGAAGTTAACGCTCGCTCTGGGCCGCCGGCCGGCGTGCTCGAAGAGTTCGCTCGACGCGGTCATCGCCGAGGCAACTTCGGGGATCCGTCCGTCGTCGCCGCGCCAAAAGCGCCGGATCGTGTCGCGGTAGCGATCGTTCCATTCCGACCAACCCGGTGGAAAACGGCCGAGCTGATAACCGCCCATACCCAAGTCCCAGGGTTCAGCGATCAATTTGACACGCGACAGGATCGGGTCTTGGGCGATCGCCGCTAAGAACGCGGTATCGCGCGCAAGCGACGCCGCTAAGTCGAAGCGGAAACCGTCGACGTGCATCTCCTGCACCCAGTACCGCAGCGAATCCAGGACCATCTGCAAGACCCGCGGATGGTCGACGTTCAGGGTGTTGCCGCAACCGGTCGTGTCGAAGTAGTGGCGCTGATCGCCGTCGACGAGCCGGTAGTACGACTTGTTGTCGATGCCGCGAAATGAGAGCGTTGGGCCGAAATGATTCCCTTCGGCCGTGTGATTGTAAACGACGTCGAGGATGACTTCGATGCCGACTTCGTGCAGATGGCGCACCATCGCCTTGAACTCGGAGAGCGCTCGGCTGGCCAAATACCGCGGTTCCGGCGCAAAGAACCCAATGGTGTTGTAGCCCCAGTAGTTGCGCAGGCCGCGCTCGATGAGGTGGCGGTCATCGATAAATGCCTGCACCGGCATGAGTTCCACCGCGGTAATACCCAGCCGCGCCAAGTATTCGGTCACTGCCGGCGTGCCCAACCCTTGAAACGTGCCGCGAAATGCCGGTGGGACAGCTGGATTTCGCATTGTATATCCGCGCACGTGCAGCTCGTAGATCACCAGCTCGTGCCAGCGCTTATAGAGCGGACGATCGTTTCCCCAGGTAAATGCCGTATCGACGACGACGCACTTCGGCATCCCGGAGGCATTGTCACGGCGATCGAATGAAAGATCAGCCCGCGGAGCACCGAGTCGATACCCAAAGTGGGCATCGCTCCAACGTAGATTTCCCGCCAGCATCTTCGCGTACGGGTCGAGCAGCAGCTTGTGGGGGTTGAACCGATGCCCGTTTTCCGGATCGTACGGTCCATACACGCGGTAACCGTAGAGCAACCCGGGCATCGCCTCCGGCAGATACCCGTGCCACACTTGGTCGGTGTACTCGGGCAATGCGATCCGGCTGAGTTCGCGGCGGCCACGCGGATCGAACAAGCACAACTCGACTTTTTCGGCATGCGCCGAGAACAGCGCGAAGTTGACCCCGCGACCATCCCACGTTGCCCCGAGCGGATACGGACGGCCCGGCCAAACCGCGGCGCGCGAAAGGCTCACTGACCGTCGTTATCGGGCGGACTGCTGAAAAGCACAACGCCGAGCGGCGGCACACTGATAGCGATCGAGTGCGCCAGGCCATGCGATGGCACCGGCTGCGATCGGACGCCGCCCAGGTTACCGACATTGCTACCACCATAGATCTCGGCGTCGGTGTTGAGCAGCTCGAGGTACCGTCCCGGCCGTGCGACACCAATGCGATAGCGCTCGTGTGGTACCGGCGTGAAATTGCACACGGCAACGACCTCCTGGCTCACGTTGCCGCCGCGGCGAGTAAACGCCACCACGCTGCGCTCTCGATCGTGCAACTCAATCCACGCGAACCCCGCCGGTTCGCAGTCGAGCTTATGGAGCGCGGGTGTTGCGGCATACAGCCGGTTAAGATCGCGCACTAAGCGCTGCAGGCCGGCATGCGATGATTCGCTCAGCAGATCCCAGTCCAGGGCACGATCGTGATTCCACTCGCGCGTCTGGCCCAACTCGTCGCCCATGAACAACAGCTTCTTGCCGGGGTGAGCGTACATGTAACCGTATAGCAGCCGGAGGTTCGCAAACTGCTGCCAGCGGTCGCCGGGCATCCTTTCCAGAAGCGACCCTTTGCCGTGAACCACTTCGTCGTGGGAAAGTGGCAGGGTATAGTTTTCACTGAACGCGTACGCCAGGCTGAACGTGATCTGATCGTGATGGTACTTGCGGTGCACCGGATCGCGGCCGAGATACTGCAACGTATCGTGCATCCAACCCATGTTCCATTTAAAACCAAAGCCCAGCCCACCGACATGCGTCGGCGCCGAGACGCCGGGCCACGCCGTTGACTCCTCGGCAATCGTGATCGTACCAGGATAGTTTCCGTAGGTCAGCTCGTTCAGTCGCCGCAAGAAGTCGATCGCTTCGAGGTTTTCGCGTCCGCCGAATCGGTTGGCGATCCACTCGCCGTCTTTTCGGCTATAATCCAAGTACAACATCGATGCAACCGCGTCGACCCGCAGTCCATCGACGTGAAACCGGTCGAGCCACGCCAGCGCGCTAGCATGCAGAAAGTTGGTGACCTCGTGGCGGCCGTAATTGTAGATGCACGTGTCCCAGTCTGGATGGAATCCTTGGCGCGGATCGGCGTGCTCGTAAAGCGATGTACCATCAAAGCGCGCCAGGCCATGCGGGTCGTTTGGGAAGTGGCCGGGAACCCAGTCGAGAATGACGCCGAGCCCAGCGGCATGCGCCGCATCGACGAACGCCCGCAGATCGTCGGGCGATCCAAATCGAGCGGACGGCGCGAACATCCCGGTAGGCTGATAACCCCACGAGCCGTCAAACGGGAATTCAGAAAGCGGCAGTAGCTCGATGTGTGTGAAACCCATCCAAGCTGCATAGGGAATCAGGTCGTCGGCCAGTTCCCGGTAGGTGAGATACCGATTGCCATCGCCGCGCTTCCACGATGCCAGATGCACTTCATAAATCGCTAGTGGAGCGTCGCGCCGCTGGCGTGCGGCACGGCCTGCGAGCCAAGCATCGTCAGACCAGGCGAATGTCGACGGGCCGCAAACGATCGACGCTGTCCCCGGCGGCGCTTCGGCGGCGGCGGCGTACGGATCCGCCTTGAGCGGCACGTGCGTGGCGGCCATGGATTCAATTTCGAATTTGTAGAGTGCGCCCGGCACAACGCCCGGCACGAATCCTTCCCACATCCCTGTCGAGCCCGAGGTCTGCAGCTGATGCGGCCGCCCGTCCCAGCCGTTAAAATCGCCGACGACGCTGACACGGCGCGCGTTGGGTGCCCATACGACGAACGCGACGCCAGGAACTCCGTCGCGGCTTATCGGATGCGCGCCGAGTTTTTCATAGGCGCGCTGATCGGTACCGGCGGCCAGCAGATATCGATCGAGTTCGCCGAGGATCGGTCGCGCGGATTCGGTCATTCGGTCGATGCGCCCACCCTTGCGCGCTTGGCGGCGACGAATGCGAGCACATCGGCCAGCGGACGCGCGTTGAGCACGCAATCGCGATCGATCCAAGCCCGGCGGGCTTGGCCGACGGAGTATGCAACGTTGTTGAGCGCCGCCGTCCCGTGGGCATCGCTGTCGAGGGCAAAGATCACGCCGAACTCGAGCGCGCGTCGTGCAAGCGCGCTAGGCAGATCGAGCCGGTTTGGTTGGCCGTCGATTTCCATTGCCGTGCCGGTGCGCGCAGCGGCGCTGAAGACTGCGTCGACGTCAAACTCATAGCCATCGAACGAGCCCACTTGGCGGCCGGTCGGATGACCAATGATATTCACGTAGGGGTGTTCGCATGCAGCGACCAGCCGGCGCGTCATGGCGTCGCGCGAGAGGTTGTGCGCGGTGTGCACGGATGCGACGACGATGTCGAGCTCGGCCAGAACGTCGTCGTCGAAGTCAAGCGAGCCATCCGGCTGGATATCGACTTCGCTGCTGCACAACGTGCGTATCCCACGCGCATCGCCCAGCGCCGCAATCGCCGCGCGCTGGGCGCGAAGCTTGGCGGGATCAAGTCCCCATTGGCCTCGTCCGCCTGAATGATCGGAGATCGCGTGGTATTCATAACCGCGGGCAGCGCACGCCGCGACCATCGCTTCGAGCGAATCGGTTCCATCAGTCCACGTGCTGTGCATGTGGAAGTCGCCGCGCAAATCGCCCAGCTCAATCGGTACCGGCAAGGTGCCCGCGGCCGCCGCTTCGATCTCGCCGGTGCCCAAGCGCATCTCCGGCGCGATGTACGCTAGGCTGAGCGCGGCGTAGACTTGCGCCTCATCCCGGGCGGTTAAATTCTGACCGCTAGCCACGTGGAGAATTCCGTTTTCGCTGACGCGCAGCCCGCGGCGGACGGCGAGTTCGCGAAGCTGGATGTTATGTTCGCGGCTGCCGGTGAAGTGTTGGAGTAAATTTCCATACACGTCTTCCGGGAGGACGCGCAGATCGATCTGCAGCCCGCCGGCGAGCCAGATGCTGGCTTTGGTAACGCCCTCCGCCAAGGTCGCTTGGGCGCGTTCCCAGGCGACGAAACAGGCGATGACGGCAGCCGGATCGGCCGACGTGCACACGATGTCGATGTCGCCGACCGTCGGCTCGGCGCGGCGTACGCTGCCCGCAATGCCGACGTTCTGCGCGGGCGGCCCAGCGCTCAGGTAAGCGACGATCTCACGCGCGAGCGGCCACGCTTCGCCAAGCGGCACGCGACGCTGACGGCCCTTATAAGCGAGAATGCCACGCTTGATGTTGTCGAGCGATTTCTTTCCCATGCGGGGTACACTATCGAGCGCCCCGGCTTCGAGCGCCCGCTCCAGATCCGCCAGCGATGCGATGCGAAACTGTTCGAATAGCAGTTGCGCGGTCTTCATGCCGATCCCCGACACACCGAGGATTTCGAACAACGTCGCCGGATACCGGGTGGTTAACTCCTCGTAGTATGCGCAGGTTCCGGTCGAAACGATTTCCTCGACACGAGCCGCGATCGTCTTACCGATGCCCGGCAGCTTTTGCAGTTCGCCGGCGGCGATGAGGCCGGCCGCCGGCGGCGCGTTTTCGATGGCGGTGGCAGCCCGCTCGTATGCCATGAACTTGTAAAATGGCTCCCCGGCGAACTCCATCAGCATGCGGATGCGGGTCAGCGTTCGCGCAATCTCGGCGTTGGTCGGCGGGCGGGTCATGAGAGGACCTCCGTTCCACGAATCCGTACGAACGTCCCATGCTGCGCCTCGACCGGCTCGAGCGGCTCGACCCCGATGTCTTCAACCTGCCCGTCGAAAAGATGCGGGCGGGGTACTACTCCGACACCTATTTCAACCGTGCGAGGCAGATTCTCGAACGCGATGGCCATCATCCCCGCGTGCGCATGCAGGTATTCCAGCGCAACCGCTCGGTGCTCTCGGGCATCGATGAAGCGATCGCCATCCTCAAGCTCTGTTCCGGCCGAACGGATCCTGCAAGCGGCGGTTGGGAGGACGGTTGGCCGCACCTCGTCGTGCGCGCACTGCATGACGGCGACGAGATCGCAGCGTTTGAAACGGTCTTGACGATCGAGGGCGACTACGTGCTGTTCGCGCATCTGGAGACCTGCTATCTCGGCGTGCTCTCTCGCCGCACGCGAATCGCCAGCAATGCGCGCGAGATCGTGAGCGCCGCCAATGGCAAGGACGTACTGTTTTTCCCCGCCCGGTACGATCACCATCTGGTCCAGACCGGCGACGGTTACGCCGCCTACATCTCCGGCGCGCTTGGCGTCTCGACCGACGCCAATGCCGAGTGGTGGGGGTCGCGCGGTATGGGTACGGTGCCGCACGCACTGATCGCCGCCTACGACGGCGACACCGTGCTCGCGACCCAGAAGTTCGTCGAGCACATCGATCCTGGCGTCAACGTGATTTCGCTCGTCGATTTCGACAACGATTGTGTCCGGACGAGCCTCGACGTTGCGCGGGCGCTGGGCAAACGCTTGTGGGGCGTGCGCCTGGACACGTCCGGCACGATCGTCGATCGCTCGCTGTGGTCGCAGATGGGAACGTTTCCGCCGACCGGCGTCGTCCCGCAGCTCGTCTGGAATCTGCGTGCCGCGCTCGATCGTGAAGGTTTCTCCGAGGTCAAAATCGTCGTCAGCGGCGGCTTCAACGCATCGAAGATTCGTGCGTTCGAGGAACAAAAGGTTCCAGTCGACGCCTACGCGGTCGGCAGCGCGTTCTTCGAAGGCACCGGCAACTTCGACTTCACCGCCGACATCGTCGCCGTCGAGCGCGACCATAAGTGGATTGAGCGCCACAAAGTCGGCCGGCCCGAGCGCCCGAACCCGCGGCTAAGCGCCGTGCCCTAGATCGGCCTATGAAGCGAGGGCGACCATTCCGACGTCGCCGTCGAATGGGTCACGACGACCAGCCGCGACGATCGCAAAACCCGCTTCCACTCGTCGGTCTACGGCGCCTCAGCCATGTCCCAGCCGATCGGCGGTGTCCTAGCGCCTGACGCGCCCACCTCCTCCTTAAAGGAAACGCAGTTTCGTCAGCTGCCAGCAATGCGTAAACTGCCGCAGTTTTGACGACCGCCTGGCCATTCGTTATGACGTTCTCTGCTTGTCGGCGACTAGGATTGCAAGGCGGAGCTGACGAGGTTGGCTCGGCGGCGTTCCGCGACGTCGCGGAATCCGCAGGTGTCGCCCATGTGGTATCAGTGTGCGGGCTCGGGGGGCCGAAGCTATTGCGTGGCAGATGGTGCGGGCGCGCTAGCGGCGGCCGGCAGGTCGCCCGGCCGAAGGGCGATTCGGAAAGCGCGCGGGTTGCTGCGTGCCGCTTCTACCAAGAGGATCCTCGTTGGCACGAAGTCGGCCGGGAAGGTAAACCCGATCATCGAGCGCGCCGCTGCGCCCGGCTCCAATTGCCAGCCGTCGTCCAGGATGTTCCCGGTATGGGTAACGTCGTTTGCGTCGACGATGGTCGCGTTGAAGTAGCCGTGTACCGCCCGAGGCGTGCCATTGCTCACGGTCATGCGTAAAACGAGGGCTCGCTCACCGGCCTTCGGCAGCGTCATGTGGCCTGACGCGTTATCGGCCGGCGCGAACTCTTTCAACGACATTGCGCGAACGCGGTATGTCCCGTTGAAGAGCGTCTGCGATAAGTTGCCGCTAACGCCGGAGCGCTGGTTTGCGCCGCCCGGGACGGGGGTGGGCGCGGCGCCGGCCGATCCCCCGTTGGCGCGGATTGCCAAAGTAAATAGAATTGCGACCAGGCAAGTACGGCGCCGTATCGTCATAAAAGGATCGTCCATGTCTTATACTCCCATAAAAAAGCCATGCTGGCGAGACTATTATAACGAAACTCGCCAAAAAAGAATCCGCTCTTGCCGACAACGCAACATCGCCGCAAGAATCGAGTTGGCGGCGACCTCGCCGGAGTTCCATCGGCCGTAGGCTCGATCCATCTCAAGCCAAAGAACGGCAGGACGCGTCTCGCCGTTGTCGTGCTCGTTATGGTACTGGTCCACCAAGTCCGAACCCTCGGCGATGAGTAAATGCGTTCCTGTTTCGAATTTGGCCGTGGAGCTTGTACGGCGCACCTCATAGTCGTTGACTTCGAGGTTCCTTACCAGCGAATTTGCGTCGTCACCAGCTGCCTTCCCGGGAAGGCCTACGGAATGTGGTTCTAGACCGGCGCTGTCGCGGTGGCGAGCTTTTCGACGATTGCGCGGTCGAAAACGACCGTATCGCCGACACCGCGCGAACTGACCCAATGGCCGTCCTGCACTAACGGCTGATCGCGGTACAGCGCGCCCGAATTGCGAATGTCGTCGCCGATCGACGCCGACCCCGTCAGTGTGCGCCCGCGTGTCACTTGAGCAGAGATCAGAACCTGTGCGCCGTGGCCGATGATGAACATCGGCTTCTTGGCGACGTCGAACTCGCGAACGAAGCGCTGAACGTCGCGATTGGTTCGGATGTGGTCGGGCGAATTGCCGCCTGGAATCAGCACCGCATCGAAATCCTCGGCCGTGCAGTCGGCGACGACCTCTTCGGCTTTCACCGCTACGCCTTCGTCGAGCCGGCGCCGACCGCGGATCTTCTGCCGGGCCTTTTCGTCGAGGCCGACGATCGTGACGATCGCGCCCGAAGCCTCGAGCGCTTTACGCGGTTCGGTTAGTTCGGCTTCCTCGAAGCCGTCGCCGACCAGGGCCGCGACGCGCTTGCCATCGATTGCTCCTTGCATGACGCCTTTGGTTCACGCTTGCAGGAGCGAGTCCCCTTTTACAGGACGCCGCCCGTGTGTTGCACCGCGGCCCGCAGGAGGTAGGTCAGTTCGACCTCCAGCTTGCCGAGCGGATCAAGTACCGTATCGTCGAGCAACAGCTTCAACACTGGGTTGCGGACCAGCATATCGCGCTCGGGCACTGCGTGCCGCGGATTGATCTCACGCATGTAGATGCGAGCGTCGTAACGGACTTGACCGTCGGGCAAAAAATACAGCGGATCGAGTCCAAAGGCGTAAACCTCCAGCGACAGAAGGTTGGTCTTCTGCATGAACTCGATCGCCCGCAAGCGCAACGCGCGCGCCAGCCGTGCAAGCTGCGGAATCGTCGCACGGCTTTCGCCCCGGCTCAGTTGCGCCACAAACTCAGGCTCGAGATCCGCAGCCGCGGCGAGCGCGGCAAGATCCAGCCCCGCAGCCTCGGCTTGCGCAGCTAGACCACGACCGAACTGGGCCCCGCCCGCCGTCCCGGTCGCGCCGTCGTACGTCGCCGTTGCGTCGCCCATTTTCAGCGGCTTTGGGGCTTCACGCGACCAGCCCTGTGCGGTTCGACCATCTCAGCGATTCCTTGATGACCCCGACCTCGGACATATTTCAAATCGTACTGACCCGCGGGCAACGAATTCACGACCGGTTTCTCACCGGTTCGGTGGCGACGGTGATTGCGGCGCCGTCGACCCGGACTTCGAACGCGTCGACCAGGGCATAGTCGCCGAGGGTCATCTTGCCGGTGCGCACGTCGAAGCACCAGCCGTGCCATGGACATGTAACGACCGGCCCATCCAACCAACCCTCGGCGAGCGGACCGCCTTGATGTGGGCAGGTATTTTCGATGGCGTGAAACGATCCGTCGATGTTGAACAGCGCGATCTCGCGCCGCCCGACCATCACGACCTTGGCTTGACCCGGCGGAATCTCACCGACGGCCGCCACGCGAACGAACTTGGAAGACATATCGGCGCGCCCTCTTCGCGTGCCAGAAGGAACCACCATGCTGGAGGCCTACCGAACGTGGCTCGAATCCGAACTGAGAATATTGGGAAACGCCAGTCATCATGCGTATTCGTTCGGTCAGGCCAACATGGCAAAACGGGCGATCGAAAAGCTGGATCAGGAAATCGCGGGTCGCATCGTTGTGCTTTTGGAGCGTGACACCGCCGAAGCGGCCAGTTCGGCGCTGTCGGCTGCCAGCAAAGAGAACCGCGATTTGTACCCGGCGCTGACCTCGCTGACGGCAGAGCTAACGAAGGCACTTGAAGCAGCCGCCGGTTGATCGCTGGCCGCCTCATTAGCCCTGAACCCCCCGTCGACCGAGCGCGCAGGCGGGACTGGGATGGCCCCGACAGCCGCTGTCAGCGCAATGTTGAGATTTCCCCCTCGTGCAATTTAGAAATGTCCCCTTTTGGAGCTAGTGCGAGTCG